>OESB01000083.1_pt1 | contig 36088 bp, 29 predicted proteins | sample 1540131 | NCBI WGS metagenome assembly OESB01 (sample SAMEA3891888, study PRJEB23780) | metagenome | biome: terrestrial biome; feature: animal house; material: Caecal content | place: Italy | collected 2015-05-05 | reverse complement strand
CCTATTGCCCTTCCTATTTAGGATATAGAGAGCGGCGGGCGTCCGGTTCCACGGGCCCTTTTCCGCCGGGGGAGCGGGCGGCAGGGTTTAAAAGCCTGTACATATTCTGCACACCCATTCGTCACATCCTGCTGGTACAATCAGACCAGGTCAAGGACAGGTGCGGACAAGCGCCCCGCCGCCCCGCCCCGGCTCCGCAAAGGGGGCAGGGGAGGACAAAAACCGCGCAGCCATGCCTTCTCTTGTCAATATCCACAAAAAGACGGGAGATTGTTTTAAATTGTTTGGGGGCATAAAAACCGAAATTTTGCACGAAACTACTTGATAAACTTTTGACAATGTGCTTTACTAGGGATGTCAGGAGGCGCGGGACGCCGCCTTGGCCCAAAGGTCGTTAGAAAAATAACGACATGGCTCATTTACACGGGACCAGGGGCCGCGCCATGCCGGCCCTTGCCCAAGACAGGGAGGCAGTTTCCATGGCCATCGCCATTTACCCCGGGTCGTTCGACCCGGTGACCCGGGGGCATCTGGATATTATCAAGCGGGCGGCCAAGATCAACGACCACCTGATCGTGGCGGTGCTGATCAACAGCGCCAAGCATCCGCTGTTCACCATCGAAGAGCGGGTGGCCCTGCTGCAGGAGTGCTGCAAGGACATCCCCAACGTCACGGTGGAAAGCTTCGACGGCCTGACCGTCGATTTTGCGCGCAGGCGCCACGCCACCGTCATGGTGCGGGGGCTGCGGGCGGTCACGGATTTTGAAAACGAGATCCAGCTTGCCCAGACCAACCACGCGCTGATGCCCGGCATCGAGACGGTGTTCCTGGCCACCAGCATCAAATGGAGCTATCTGTCCTCGACGGTGGTCAAGGAAGCGGCGCGCTACGGCAGCGACATCAGCAAGTTCGTCACGCCCAATGTGGAAAAGGCGGTGCGGGCTAAATTTGACGCCCTGCCGCCGGAAAACGGCAAAAGTCCCTGCGGGTGACGCCCAAAGGGTTTTTGATAGAAGGTTTATGCAGGAATACACAAACCACTTTTTATCCCACACAAATCTTACGGAAAACAGGAGGCTCACAACATGAAAAAGATCGTCATCGCATCTGCATGCCGCACCGCCATTGGTAAATTTGGCGGCACCCTGTCCAACACCCCGGCCGCCGACCTGGGCGCCATCGTCATCAAGGAGGCCATCGACCGCGCCGGCATCAAGCCCGAGCAGGTGGACCATGTCTACATGGGCTGCGTCATCCAGGCCGGCCTGGGCCAGAACGTGGCCCGCCAGGCTTCCATCAAAGCCGGCCTGCCCGTGGAGGTGCCCGCCGTCACCGTCAACGTGGTCTGCGGCTCCGGCCTGAACTGCGTGAACATGGCTGCCCAGATGATCGAGGCCGGCGACGCCGACATCGTGGTTGCAGGCGGCACCGAGAACATGGACATGGCCCCCTTCGCCATGATGAAGGGCCGCTACGGCTACCGCATGGGCTACCCCATGGGCAAGAGCGAGCTGGTGGACACCATGGTCAACGACGCGCTGTGGGATGCGTTCAACAACTACCACATGGGCATCACCGCCGAGAATGTGGCCGACCAGTGGGGCCTGACCCGTGAGGACCTGGACAACTTCGCCTACAACAGCCAGCTGAAGGCTTCCGAGGCCATCAAGAATGGCGCCTTCAAGGAGGAGATCGTCCCCGTCGTCATCAAGAACAAGAAGGGCGACATCGTCTTCGACACCGACGAAGGCCCCCGTCTGAGCGCCCCCGAAGTGCTGGCCAAGCTGAAGCCCGCCTTCAAGAAGGACGGCAAGGTCACCGCCGGCAACGCCTCCGCCATCAACGACGGCGCCGCCGCTCTGGTCATCATGAGCGAGGACAAGGCCAAGGAGCTGGGCATCACCCCGATGGCTACCTGGGTGGCCGGCGCTCTGGGCGGCGTCGATCCCTCCATCATGGGCGTGGGCCCCGTGGCTGCCACCCGCAAGGTCATGGCCAAGACCGGCCTGACCGTGGCGGACATGGACCTGATCGAGGCCAACGAGGCTTTCGCCGCCCAGTCCCTGGCTGTGGCGCATGACCTGGAGTTCGACATGGACAAGGTCAACGTCAACGGCGGCGCCATCGCTCTGGGCCACCCCGTCGGCGCTTCCGGCGCCCGCATCCTGGTCACCCTGCTGTACGCCATGAAGCACCGCGGCGCCAAGAAGGGCCTGGCCACCCTGTGCATCGGCGGCGGCATGGGCTGCGCCACCATCGTGGAGATGGACTGAAACAAGAAACTGCCTGATACCAAGATTTGATGTGGGTGCGCGCCGGCGCAGGGCTGCCTGCGCCGGTATGCGCCCAACTGGTGAAAGGAAACGCTATGGCATTTGTGAAAACCGAAGTGCAGGGCGCCGTCGAGATCATCACCATCGACCGCCCCAAGGCACTGAACGCACTGAACCCCGAGGTCCTGGCTGACCTGAAGGCCGCCTTTGAGGCTGTGGACCAGAACACCATCCGCTGCATCGTCCTGACCGGCGAGGGGGACAAGAGCTTTGTGGCCGGCGCGGACATCGGCTCGATGAGCACCATGACCAAGGCCGAGGGCGAGGCTTTCGGCAAGCTGGGCAACGACATCTTCCTGATGATCGAGAGCTTCCCCATCCCCGTCATCGCGGCCGTCAACGGCTTTGCGCTGGGCGGCGGCAACGAGCTGGCCATGAGCTGCGACATCCGCATCTGCTCCGACAACGCCGTCTTTGGCCAGCCCGAAGTGGGCCTGGGCATCACCCCGGGCTTTGGCGGCACCCAGCGCCTGGCCCGTCTGGTGGGCCTGGGCATGGCCAAGCAGCTGGTCTACTCGGCTTTGAACATCAAGGCCGACGAGGCCCTGCGCATCGGCCTGGTCAACGCGGTGTATCCCCAGGCCGAGCTGATGGACAACGCCCTTAAGCTGGCCGGCAAGATCGCCAGGAACGCCCCCATCGCCGTCCGCAACTGCAAGAAGGCGATGAACGAGGGTATCTCCCTGCCCATCGAGAAGGCTGTGGAGGTGGAGGAGAAGCTGTTCGGCGACTGCTTCGAGACCCACGACCAGGTGGAGGGCATGGCCTGCTTCCTCTCCCGCGAGAAACCCAAACCCAAGCCCGTCTTTACCAACAACTGAGCCTTGGGACAACACTATAAAATCATAAAGGAGAAATTGCTATGAAAATCGGCGTTATCGGCGCTGGCACCATGGGCCAGGGCATTGCAAAGGCATTTGCGCAGGTCGAGGGCAACACCGTTGTCCTGTGCGACATCAAGCAGGAGTGGGCCGACAACGGCAAGGCCAAGATCGCCAAGGGCTACGACCGCCTGGTCGCCAAGGGCAAGATGACCAAGGCCAAGGCCGACGAGATCTGCGCCGCCATCACTGCAGGCGTCAAAGAGGACCTGTGCGCGGACTGCGACCTGATCGTGGAGGCCGCCTTTGAGGACATGAAGGTCAAGCAGACCACCTTTGCCGAGCTGGACAAGATCTGCAAGCCCGAGTGCATCTTTGCTTCCAACACCTCGTCCCTGTCCATCACCGAGATCGGCAAGGGCCTGAGCCGCCCGCTGGTGGGTATGCACTTCTTCAACCCCGCCGACCGCATGAAGCTGATCGAGGTCATCGCCGGCGGCAACACCCCCGTGGAGACCGTTGAGAAGATCAAGGAGATCTCGGTGGCCATCGGTAAGCAGCCGGTCCAGGTCAACGAGGCCGCCGGCTTCGTGGTCAACCGCATCCTGATCCCCATGATCAACGAGGCCGCCTTCATCAAGATGGAGGGCGTGTCCGACATTGAGGGCATCGACACCGCCATGAAGCTGGGCGCCAACCACCCCATGGGCCCCCTGGAGCTGGGCGACTTTGTCGGCCTGGACATCTGCCTGGCCATCATGGACGTGCTGTACAAGGAGACCGGCGACTCGAAGTACCGTGCCTGCCCGCTGCTGCGGAAGATGGTCCGCGGCGGCAACCTGGGCTGCAAGACCGGCAAGGGCTTCTATGTCTACAACGCTGACCGCACCAAGACCCCGGTCGACAAGCTGTAATCTGCCATAAGGGGCCGGCGGGGCGCAGAAGGACGTTCCCCGCAGGGGTTGGCTCTGCGGGGAGCGGCTTTGCCCCGGCTGCCGGGCCCCATGACCATACTATTTCCGAACGAGGGAGGAAGCACTGATGGATTTTACTCTGTCCAAGCAGCAGCTCATGGCGCAGAAGATGTACCGCGAGTTCGCTGAGAATGAAGTCAAGCCCCTGGCAAAGCAGGTGGACGCCGAAGAATACTTCCCCAAAGAGACCGTCGAGAAGATGGGCAAGCTGGGGATGATGGGCATCTATTTCCCCACCAGCGTGGGCGGTGCAGGCGGCGACGTGCTGAGCTACGTCATGGCCGTTGAAGAGATGAGCAAGGTCTGCGGCACCACCGGCGTGATCCTGTCGGCCCACACCTCGCTGTGCGCCGCGCCCATCTACGAGAACGGCACCCCCGAGCAGAAGGCCAAGTACCTGCCCAAGCTGTGCAGCGGCGAGTGGCTGGGCGCTTTCGGCCTGACCGAGCCCGGCGCCGGCACCGACGCCCAGGGCCAGCAGACCTACGCCGTGGAGCGTGAGGACGGCTGGCTGCTGAACGGCTCCAAGATCTTTATCACCAACGCAGGCTTTGCCGACGTGTTCATCATCATTGCCGTCACCGGCACCGTGGTGGACAAGCGCGGCCGCAAGTCCAAGGAGATCTCCGCCTTCATCGTCGAGCGCACCGACCCCGGTTTCAAGGTCGGCAAGCCCGAGGAGAAGATGGGCATCCGCGGCTCCTCCACCTGCGAGCTGATCATGGAAGACTGCCTGATCCCCAAGGACCGCCTGCTGGGCGTCAAGGGCCGCGGCTTCCAGCTGGCCATGGCGACCCTGGACGGCGGCCGCATCGGCATCGCCGCCCAGGCTCTGGGCATTGCGGAAGGCGCCATCGACGAGACCGTGGCCTACGTCAAGGAGCGCAAGCAGTTTGGCCGCAGCATCGCCCAGTTCCAGAACACCCAGTTCGAGCTGGCCGAGATGAAGGCCCGTGTGGACGCCGCCAAGTACCTGGTCTACGCCGCCGCCCTGAAGAAGCAGGACGCCATGAACGGCCAGAAGGTCCGCTATAGCGTCGAGGCCGCCGAGGCCAAGCTGATCGCCTCCCGCACGGCCAGCGACGTGACCCGCCGCTGCCTGCAGCTCTTTGGCGGTTACGGCTACACCCGCGACTATCCGATCGAGCGGATGATGCGCGACGCCAAGATCACCGAGATCTACGAGGGCACCAGCGAGGTGCAGATGATGGTCATCTCGGGCGCGCTGCTGAAGTAAGGAGGGCAATGTTACAATGAAAGCGATTGTTTGTGTCAAGCAGGTTCCCGATACCTCCGGCAAGGTTGCAGTCAAGCCGGACGGGACCCTCGACCGTGCCTCTATGGCAACCATCACCAACCCCGATGACCTGAACGCCCTCGAGGCCGCCCTCCAGCTGAAGGACGCCACCGGCTGCGAAGTCGTCGTGGTCACCATGGGCCCCCCGCCGGCCGAAGGGATGCTGCGCGAGCTGCTGGCCCGCGGCGCAGACCGCGCGGTGCTGGTGTCGGGCCGTGAGTTCGGCGGTTCCGATACCTTTGCCACCAGCCAGATCCTGGCCGCCGCCGTCAACAAGATCGGCGTGGGCCCCGAGGACATCGTCTTCTGCGGCCGTCAGGCCATCGACGGCGACACCGCCCAGGTCGGCCCCCAGATCGCTGAAAAGCTCCACCTGCCCCAGGTCACCTACGCTGCCGAGATCCAGAAGGACGGCGACAGCCTGGTGGTCAAGCGGATGCTGGAGGACGGCTACATGATGATCCGGGTCAAGACCCCCTGCCTGATCACCTGCATCAAGGAGCTGAACCAGCCCCGCTACATGAACATCAACGGCATTTTCACCTGCTACGACAAGCCGATGGAAGTCTTTGATTACAACGCGCTGAAGGATGATCCCCTCATCGAGGTGGACACCATCGGCCTGAAGGGCTCGCCCACCAACGTCTTTAAGTCCTTCACTCCTCCCCAGAAGGGTGCAGGCACCATGCTCACTGGCGGCGACGAGGCGGCGCAGCTCGCTTCGATCCTGGCCGGCAAGCATCTGATCTGACGAAAGGAGCAGGATTACAATGGCTGATTTTAAGGAATACAAGGGCGTGTGGGTCTTCTGCGAGCAGCGGCAGGGCGCACTGATGTCCACTGACTTCGAGCTGGTCAGCGAGGCCCGCAAGCTGGCCGACGAGCTGGGCTGCGAGGTCACCGGCCTGCTGCTGGGCGACAACGTCGAGCCCATCGCCAAGGAGCTGGGCGGCTACGGCGCAGACAAGGTTCTGGTCTGCGAGAGCCCGCTGCTGAAGGACTACACCACCGACGCCTACGCCAAGGTGGTCTGCGATATGGTCAACGAGTACAAGCCCGAGGTGCTGCTGATCGGCGCGACCAACATCGGCCGCGACCTGGGCCCCCGCTGCGCCGCCCGGCTGCACACCGGCCTGACCGCCGACGCCACCCACCTGGACATCGACACCAAGAAGTACGTGGACTTCCTGGCCGAGAGCTCGACCATCGACCTGTCCAAGCAGACCTTCGACTACGAGGACCGCAACCTGAAGATGACCCGTCCGGCCTTCGGCGGCCACCTGATGGCCACCATCATCTGCCCCCGGTTCCGTCCCCAGATGTCCACCGTCCGCCCCGGCGTCATGAAGAAGGCTCCCTTCGACCAGGCCAAGGCCGACGCCTGCCAGATCGTCAAGCCCGCGTTCAGCCTGACCGCTGAGGACATCAAGACCGAGGTCCTGAGCGTGGAGAAGGCTGCCAACAAGCTGGTGGACCTGATCGGCGCCGACGTCATCGTCTCGGTGGGCCGCGGCATCTCCAAGGATGTGGAGAAGGGCGTCGCCCTGGCCGAGCAGCTGGCTGCTGCCCTGGGCAACGGCGTGGTGGGCGCTTCCCGTGCCGTCACCGACGCAGGCTGGATGACCGCCGACCATCAGGTGGGCCAGACCGGCAAGACCGTCCACCCCAAGATCTATGTGGCCCTGGGCATCTCCGGCGCCATCCAGCACGTGGCCGGCATGCAGGACTCTGAGCTCATCATTGCCGTGAACAAGAACGAGACCGCCCCCATCTTCGGCGTCGCGGATTACGGCATCGTGGGCGACCTGTTCAAGGTCGTGCCCGAGCTGATCAAGGAGATCGAGGCCGCCAAGGCTGCCAAGTAACTGTAAAGAAGCTTTGCTTTACAGTAAAATTACGCGAATTGGCGCGTAAAAACAAAAGCGAGAGCGCCCCGTCCAAAACGGGGCGCTCTTTTTGCATCACTGAAAGGCTAGGAGCAAAATGAACGCATAAACTTCTGATTAATATATAATTCCTGCCTGCTTGATTGGGACTAGGGAGCGTGTTATCATTGCATTGTAACGAGGGGAGGCATATAAGGTGAACAGGCTGTGGAAGTTTTTCTTTAAGGATACATTGCATGTTTTGGCAGGCAGTGCGTTGTTTGTGGCGGTCCTTCTTTCCGTGCTGGTAGGCATCGGTCGCGCCTTTTCCATCTGTGCCTGGGTGGTGACTGTTCTGCTCCTGCTGGCCGCCCGTCTGAGCGACAGCCGGGAAGAAAACTGGAAAAAGAATGCCGTTGAAGTGACGGCGACCGTCCGCGGCATTGAACAAGTACACCTGACCGTACATATGAGTGCAACACATTACGCAAACGAGGACGCCATTCATCCGTATGTCATCCTGTATGATTATAAAGTGGCTGGGAAAAAATACCACGGAAAGTCGCAGTGGCTTTGGCTTAACCCCGGTTTCCCAGAGGGAATGAAAATCAAGATCAAGGTAGACCCGGCTGACCCCACAAAAAGCCGCTTTGGGGAATAATATGGAGAGCGCTTCGCCTTCGGGCGGGGCGCTTTTTTGCGCCTTTCGGCCTCGGCGGTGGCAAAGGCGGGCGGGGGCGCATATCCTCCTATTGAACGCAGTTTTGCGAGAAGGAGGCACGTCTATGAACGGGAAACGGTGCAAACAATGTCTGTCCCTGCTGCTGATGGGGATGCTGGCCCTGCTGCTGCTCAGCGGCTGCGGCACGGCCGAAAAGGACTCGGGCGGGGACCCGGCCAAGCTGTCCAGCTTTGAGGCCGAGGTGATCCGGCTGGTCAACGAGGAGCGGGCGGCATACGGCCTGCCTGCCCTGACCACCACCGATGCGCTGACCGCCGCCGCGGCCAGGCGGGCGGAGGAGATCGCCGCCGATTACGGCCACGACCGCCCCGACGGCAGCAGCTGCTTTACCGTCCTGCCGGAGTTCGGCATCCGATACGAGACCGCCGGCGAAAACATCGCGGCCGGGCAGAGGACCCCCGCCCAGGTGGTGCGGGCCTGGATACACTCGGAGGGGCACCGGAACAATATCCTGAACCCGGACTTTACCCAGATCGGGGTGGGCTACACCCATACGAACCGGGGCTACCGGCATTTCTGGGCCCAGACCCTGATCGGATAAAACCGCTGCGGGCTTGCGCAAACGGGGTTTTATGCTATACTATAGTCAAGTAAAGCAGGGCCCCGGCCCGCCTGCGGGAATAAGCAGGACCCGGAAGGGGGCGGCTGCGCCGTCCCCGGCGGGCAGGGACGGCAGGCGAGCGCACGGCAGCGCCCTGCAAAACCAAGGCATTGCAAGCAAGGGGAGGAGCACATTTTGGAAGAATACCGCACCATCCGGGGGACGGCCGCCGGGGAGTATGAGGAAAAGAAGAGCCGCTTTCTGGCGGTGGCTGCCCACGTGGAGAGCGAAGCGGAGGCGGTGGCTTTTTTGGAGCAGGTGCGGGCGGCCAACCGGACGGCCCGCCACAACGTCTATGCCTACAAGCTGCGGGAGGGCAGCCGGGAGCGGTATTCCGACGACGGCGAGCCTGCCAAGACCGCCGGCACCCCGGTGCTGGAGGTGATCGGCCACAGCGGCCTGACCGACCTCATCGTCGTGGTGACCCGGTATTTCGGGGGCATCCTGCTGGGGACGGGCGGGCTGGTGCGGGCCTATACCACGGCGGCCTCCCGCGCTCTGGACGCGGCGGAAAAGGTGACGGTCCAGCCGGTGGTGAAGCTGTCCACCATGGTGGAATACCCCCTCTACGAGCGGGTGGACCTGCTGGTGGCTGCGGCCGGGGGCCGGATGGAGGCCCCCGTCTTTACCGACAAGGTGGCCCTGACCTGGCAGATGCGGGCGGGCACCGAGGCGCCCCTGCTGGAGCAGCTGCGGGAGCTGACCCGCGGCCGGGGCCGGGTGGAGGTGTCGGAACCCTTTTACGGGGCGGTCTGAGCGGATGGAAAATTTTTCCGGCATCCAGCATTCGTCCCCTTGTGACACACCCTTTGTGCTAGAATATGGACGGGGAGACCCGTGAAGTGGAAAGTGAGGCTTGAACTATGGACGTCCGTCTGCGCACGGAAGAGATCGAACACCTGACCCTGGCGCCCTGGGCCAGCTTTTCGGACCGGAGCCGCGGCCGGGCGCGCCCCGAGCCCCAGGACCCCCTCCGGCCGGTCTACCAGCGGGACCGGGACCGGATCATCCACTGCAAGGCGTTCCGGCGGCTGAAGCAAAAGACCCAGGTCTTTCTCTCGCCGGAGGGGGACCTCTACCGCACCCGGCTGACCCATACGCTGGAGGTGTCCCAGATCGCCCGGACCATCGCCCGGGCCCTGCGCCTCAACGAGGACCTGACCGAGGCGGTGGCCTTGGCCCACGACCTGGGCCACACCCCTTTCGGCCACGCAGGGGAGCGGGCGCTGAACGCCTTGTGCCCCGGCGGCTTCAAGCACTATGAACAGAGCCTGCGGGTGGTGGACCGGCTGGAAAAGGACGGCCGGGGCCTCAACCTGACCTGGGAGGTGCGCAACGGCATCGTCACCCACACCAAAGGGACCTGGGCCGCCACCCCCGAAGGCCGGATCGTCCGGATGGCCGACCAGATCGCCTATGTCAACCATGACATCGAGGATGCGGTCCGGGCCGGCGTGCTGGACCCCCGGCTGCTGCCGAAAGAGGCCACCGACGTGCTGGGGCAGACCAAGTCGGAGCGGATCACCGCCATGATCGACAGCATCCTGGCCCACACCGAGTCCCCCGTGATCCAGGCCGGCCCGGTGGAGGACGAGGCTTTCCGGGTGCTGAAAGCCTTCATGTACAGCACGGTGTATGTGGACAAGGTGGGCAAGCACGAGGAACAGAAGGTGGACAAGGTGATCGAGGCCCTTTATGAGCACTACATGGGGCACACCGAACAGATGTCCCCCCTCTACCAGCGGATCGCGGAGGAGGAGGGGGACGACCGTGCCGTCACCGACTACATCAGCGGGATGAGCGACGAGTTTGCCATCCGCGCCTTTGAGGAATACTATGTGCCCCGGCGGTGGCATGTGTTATAAAGAAGGATTGTATTACATGGCAAAAGAATTCTCATATGGATATAAAGAAGAACTTATTCGGCGTAACGATATCATAGATGTGGTTAGAAATTATGTTCAACTGAAGCGTCGGGGGCGATTGTATACAGGTCTTTGTCCTTTTCATAATGAAAAAACTCCGTCTTTCTTCGTTTATCCAGAAAATCAGAGCTTTTATTGTTTTGGATGTGGTACTGGCGGCAGTGTAATTAATTTTGTAATGAAAATTGAATCCCTGAGCTACCCCGAGGCGGTCAAGATGCTGGCCGCCCGGGCCGGGATGCCCGAGCCGGAAGAGGACGACGGCACCGGCCGGATGCGCAGCCGCATCCTGTCCATGAACAAGGAGGCGGCGCGGTTTTTCCATGCCTGCCTGAACTCCAGCGTGGACGAGGCCGCCCAGGCCCGGGCCTACTGGCGGCGGCGCGGCCTGGACGACCGGACCATCGCCCGGTTCGGGCTGGGGTACGCCCCCGACGACGGACAGGCCCTCTACCACTTTTTGCGGGACAAGGGCTACACCCAGGCCGAGATGGACGCCAGCGGGCTGTTCAAGCGCAGCCCGGCGGGGCGGATCTACTGCCTGTTCTGGCGGCGGGTCATCACCCCCATCTTTGACCTGCGGGGCAACGTGATCGCCTTCGGCGGGCGGGTGATGGACGACTCCAAGCCCAAGTATGTCAACAGCCCTGAGACGCTGGTCTATCACAAGTCGGAGACGGTATTCGCCCTCCAGATGGCCAAGAAGGACCCCTCCCGGCGGTATGTCCTCTGCGAGGGGTACATGGACGTCATCAGCATGCAGCAGGCGGGCATCGGCACCGCCGTCTGCGCCTGCGGCACCGCCCTGACCCAGGGGCAGGTCAAGCTGCTGAGCGAGTATGCCGACGAGGTGATCCTCTGCTACGACTCGGACGAGGCGGGGCAGAAGGCGACGCTGCGGTCCCTGGGGCTGTTCCAGTCCAGTCCGGTGCAGGTGGGGGTGCTCAACATCCCCAACGCCAAGGACCCGGATGAGTACATCAAAAAATACGGGGCGGAACGCTTCCGGGAGCTGCTGGACAAGGCGGGCAACGCCCTGGACTTCCAGCTGGGGCGGGCCCGGGCCAAGTACGACCTGGCCCAGGACAACCAGCGGCTGGAATACATCCAGGAGGCGGTGCGCATCCTGGCCGACGGCACCACCCCCACCGAAAAGGAACTGTATGCCGGGCGCCTGGCCGAGGAGACCAACCTCTCCAAGGCAGCCATCCTCTCCCAGGTGGATGCGGAGGCCCGCAAAGCGGGGGCACGGCGCCGGTCCGCCCGCCAGAAAGAGCTGCTCCACTCGGGGGAGATGGACACCATCAAGCTGCCCTATGGCCAGAGCGGCCCCGGCGCGCTGGGGGCGGCTTCGGCCCAGCGGCGGCTGGTGGCGGCAGCCCTCCGCCAGCCGGAGGAGCTGAAGCGGATCGCCCCCGCCCTGCAGCCGGAGGCCATCCTCAGCGAGGGCCTGCGGGAGGCTTACCAGGCCATCCTGGCCTGCTGGCGGGAGGGCCGGGAGGTCAATGTGGGCAACCTGTCGGGGCAGATCAGTGAGGAAGCCATGAATGAACTGTGCGCCGTTGCGGCAGAATACAGTGATGTGAGCTGCACCTCCCAGGACATCGACATGTACCTGGAGCGGATCGCCCGGGGCAAGCCCCTCTCGGCCCAGGCGGGCAGCATGTCGGGCCAGGAGCTGGCCGATTACATCGCCCGCATCCGGGAGAAAAAGGGCGGGGGCGAGTGACCCCGCCCCGCTGCCAAAACGGCCCGTCCGGACAGCCTGTGCGGACGGAGGGAATTGCGTGAAAGGAGTATCTGCCATGTCCCCAGAGATGCTTGCAGAACAACTGGCGCGGAAGGCCCGGGGCCGGGCGGTGACGGCCGGGCAGCTGAGCCGGGCGGCCCAGGAAGAGGACTACGACCTGGCCGGCCTGGACGCCCTGTGCGACGCCCTGAAAGCCCGCGGGGTGGAGCTGGCCCCCGGGCCCGAGCCCGCCGGCCCGGAAGAGGAGCCGCCCCTGCTGGACGATGTGCAGATCGGCAATCTGGAGCGGGAGCTGTCCCCGGCGGGGGTCACCCTGGACGATCCGGTCCGGGCGTACCTGAAAGAGATCGGGGCGGTGCCCCTTTTGTCGGCCGAGGAGGAAGCGGCCCTGGCCGCCGCCGCCCGGGAGGGGGACGCCGAGGCCCGCCGCCGTCTGTGCGAGGCGAACCTCCGGCTGGTGGTATCGGTGGCCAAGCGCTACGCCGGGCGGGGGCTGCCCTTTCTGGACCTGATCCAGGAGGGCAACCTGGGCCTGATGAAGGCAGCGGAAAAGTTTGAGCCGGAGCGCGGGTTCAAGTTTTCCACCTACGCCACCTGGTGGATCCGCCAGTCCATCACCCGGGCCATCGCCGACCAGGGGCGGACCATCCGCATCCCGGTCCACCTGGTGGAGAGCATCAACCGGGTGAAAAAGACCGCTTCCGACCTGCTGCACCAGAACGGCCGGGAGCCCACCCCCGCCGAGATCGCCGTCCGGCTGGACATGGAGCCGGAGCGGGTCAGCCAGCTGCTGCAGCTGTCCCAGGAGCCGGTCAGCCTGGAAGCGCCGGTGGGGGAGGAAGAGGACGCCCGGGTGGAGGACTTTGTCCGGGACGATACCGCCGGGGTGCCCGCCGACGAGGCCGGGCGGCAGATGCTCCACCGGGAGCTGACCAGCGTCCTGTCCAGCCTCACCGACCGGGAGCAGCGGGTGCTGTCCCTCCGGTTCGGGCTGGAGGACGGCCGCCCCCGCACCCTGGAAGAACTGGGGCAGGAGTTCCACGTCACGCGGGAGCGGGTGCGGCAGATCGAGGCAAAGGCGCTGCGCAAGCTGCGCCACCCCAGCCGGGCCAGAAGGCTGCGGGATTATCTGGAATAAACAAAGGCATGGCCGCCGGGGGAGAACGCCCCGGCGGCCTCAGCGTGTCGCTTTTGCGACACGCTCCAGGGGGAACCCATTTCTGCCTGCTGCGCAGGTCAGAAATCCTTCCCCCCTGGTATCCCCCTTTTCGACAAAATTGAGCGCTGAACCGCGCACTCGGCCTTGCGGCCTCGCACACTCTCAGCGCTCCATTTCCCTGTATGTGTCCCGTCCATCCGCACATGTCGGCTGGACGGGACTTTTTTGGCAGTTTGTAGCCGCCGCAGTCCCGGACGGAAGGCGGATCGAAAAAAGCAAGATGCAAAGTGTACAAAATCACCAAAGGCTTTTTTGGATGGAACGTGCGAAACGAAAAATGCAAGAGCAAAAACGCACTTTTGCAACACGCATCCGTGCGTGCGAAAAGGAACGGGGCGGGAAAAATTTTTTGACCCAAAGCCGTAAAATGGCTTGACAACTGGGATTTTTTGTGCTACACTACCTGAGTATCACAAAATGGAATACTGCGCGAAAAACGGGGTTTCGAGGCTCGACTGGCGGGCTCGGAAACGAAAAGTTTGTGAAAAACGACGAACCCGTCCGGCCCGCGCAGGGCTGTTTCTGTGAGTCTGCCAGAAATCGGACGGCCGGAGGGGGCGCACCCCCGCCGCTTGTCAAGAGCGGAGGGAGAAAAAGCCTCCCCGCCGGCCGCCTTGTCCGCACGTCCGTGGAGTATAAAAGTAAGGAGTGGTCGATTTTATGATGAAAGTCAAGCCCGTAAAACTCGGCAAGACCGAGCGGATGAGCTTCTCCCACATCGACGAAGTCATCGGGATGCCCAACCTCATCGAGGTGCAGAAGAACTCGTACCAGTGGTTCCTGGACGAGGGCCTGCGGGAGGTGTTCCATGACATTGGCACCATTGAGGATTACACCGGCAACCTGGCGCTGAGCTTCGTGGATTACCGCCTCGACAAAGAGCCCAAGTACAGCATCAAGGAGTGCAAGAGCCGCGACGTCACCTATGCCGCCCCCCTGCGGGTCACCGCCCGGCTGCTGAACAAGGAGACGGGCGAGGTCAAGGACCAGGAGATCTTCATGGGAGATTTCCCCCTCATGACCGACGCGGGCACCTTCGTCATCAACGGCGCCGAGCGCGTCATCGTCAGCCAGCTGGTCCGCTCCCCGGGCGTTTTCTACGGCATGGCCCGCGACAAGGTGGGCAACGAGCTGTTCAGCGCCACCATGAACCCCAACCGCGGCGCCTGGCTGGAGTATGAGACCGACGCCACCGGCGTGTTCTATGTCCGCATCGACAAGAACCGCAAGCTGCCTGTCACCGTGCTCTGCCGCGCCCTGGGCCTGTCCACCAACGACGACATCCTGAACTACTTCGGCGAGGATGAGCGCATCCTGGCCACCTTTGAAAAGGACACCACCAAAAACACCGAGGAGGGCCTGCTGGAAGTCTACCGCAAGCTGCGCCCCGGCGAGCCCCCCACGGTGGAGTCGGCCACCAGCCAGATCAACATGCTCTTCTTTGACCCCCGCCGGTACGATCTGTCCCGGTTCGGCCGTTACAAGATGAACAAGAAGCTGTCCCTGGCCCGCCGCATCACCGGCCAGGTGGCGGCTGAAAACGTGGTGGACCCCCTGACCGGCGAACTGCTGATCGAGGCAGGGGAGAAGATCACCCGCGCCAAGGCCGAGCAGGCCGACGCCGCCGGCGTCAGCCTGGTCACCCTCACCATCGAGGGCAAGCCGGTCAAGGTCATCACCAACGGCTGTGTGGACGCCCAGCCCTTCTTCTCCTTTGACGTGAAGGAGTGCGGCATCAACGAGCGCTGCTCCTTCGACGAGCTGCGCAAGATCCTGGACACCACCTCCGACCCCGAGGAGCAGAAAGAGCTGCTGCGCCGCAACCACGACCAGCTCATCAACCGCACCCTCACCGTCACCGACATCCTGTCCTCCATCAACTACCTGAACGGCCTGGGCCATGGCATCGGCACCACCGACGACATCGACCACCTGGGCAACCGCCGCATCCGCAGCGTGGGCGAGCTGCTGCAGAACCAGTTCCGCATCGGCTTCTCCCGGATGGAGCGCGTGATCCGTGAGCGGATGACCCTCCAGAGCCAGGACCAGACCACCCTGACCCCCCAGGCCCTGATCAACATCCGGCCTGTGGTGGCGGCCATCAAGGAGTTCTTCGGCTCGTCGCCCCTGTCCCAGTTCATGGACCAGAACAACCCCCTGGCCGAGCTGACCCACAAGCGCCGCCTGTCGGCCCTGGGCCCCGGCGGCCTGAGCCGCGACCGCGCCGGTTTCGAGGTCCGCGACGTCCACTACAGCCACTACGGCCGCATGTGCCCTATCGAGACCCCGGAAGGCCCCAACATCGGCCTGATCTCCTACCTGGCATCCTATGCCCGGATCAACGAGTACGGCTTCATCGAGGCGCCCTACCGCAAGGTCAACAAGACCTACGACGAAAAGGGCCGCGTCATCGACCAGGTGATCACCGACGAGGTGGTCTATATGACCGCCGACGTGGAAGACGAATACGTGGTGGCCCAGGCCAACGAGCCCCTGGACGAGAACCGCCACTTCATCCGGCCCCGCGTGTCCGCCCGCCGCCGGGACGACATCCTGGAGATCGACGCCGAAAAGGTGGATTTCGTGGACGTTTCGCCCCGGATGATGGTCTCGGTGGCCACCGCCATGATCCCCTTCCTGGAGAACGACGACTGCAACCGCGCCCTGATGGGCGCCAACATGCAGCGCCAGGCCGTGCCTCTGATGGTCACCCAGCAGCCGCTGGTGGCCACCGGCATGGAATACAAGGCCGCCACCGACTCGGGCGTCGCCATCCTGGCGGAGCACGACGGCGTGGTGGAGCGCGTGGACGCCGACCATGTGGTGGTCCGCAACGACCAGGGCGGCGTGGACGAGTACAGCCTGATCAAGTTTGCCCGGTCCAACGCCGGCACCTGCATCAACCAGCGGCCCATCGTCTCGGTGGGCGAGACCGTCAAGAAGGGCCAGGTCCTGGCCGACGGCCCCGCCATGCGCAACGGCGAGATCTCGCTGGGCAAGAACGCCCTCATCGGCTTCATGACCTGGGAGGGCTATAACTACGAGGACGCCGTCCTGCTGAACGAGAAGATCGTCCGTGAGGACGTCTATACCTCCATCCACATCGAGGAATACGAGACCGAGAGCCGCGACACCAAGCTGGGACCCGAGGAGATCACCCGGGACATCCCCAACGTGTCCGAGGATGCGCTGAAGGACCTGGACGAGCGGGGCATCATCCGCATCGGCGCCGAGGTCCGCTCCGGCGACATCCTGGTGGGCAAGGTCACCCCCAAGGGCGAGACCGAGCTGACCGCCGAGGAGCGGCTGCTGCGCGCCATCTTTGGCGAGAAGGCCCGCGAGGTCCGCGACACCTCCCTCCGTGTGCCCCACGGCGAGTACGGCATCATTGTGGACGTCAAGGTCTTTACCCCGGAGAACAGCGACGAGCTGCAGCCCGGCGTCCGCGAGGTGGTCCGCTGCTACATCGCCCAGAAGCGCAAGATCAGCGTGGGCGACAAGATGGCCGGCCGCCACGGCAACAAGGGCGTCGTCTCCCGCATCCTGCCGCAGGAGGATATGCCCTACCTGCCCGACGGCACCCCCCTGGATATCGTCCTGAACCCCCTGGGCGTGCCTTCCCGTATGAACATCGGTCAGGTGCTGGAGGTCAACCTGGGCTACGCCGCCAAGGCCTGCGGCATCAAGGTCATGACCCCGGTGTTCGACTCTGCCCGTGAAAACGACATCGGCGACGCCTTTGACGATGCCCGCGCCAAATGGCACAGCGAGGACGCCCCCGAATATCCCACCAAGCTGCCCAAGATCATGGGCGAGCAGGGCCACATCATCGACTTCTCCAAGATCGAGCTGGACCGCGACGGCAAGACCACCGTGTACGACGGCCGCACCGGCGAGAAGTTCGACAACCGGGTCACCGTGGGCTATATGTACTACCTCAAGCTGCATCACCTGGTCGACGATAAGATCCACGCCCGCTCCACCGGCCCCTACTCCCTGGTCACCCAGCAGCCTCTGGGCGGCAAGGCCCAGTTCGGCGGCCAGCGCTTCGGCGAGATGGAGGTCTGGGCCCTGGAGGCCTACGGCGCCGCCTACACCCTGCAGGAGATCCTGACCGTCAAGTCGGACGATGTGGAGGGCCGCGTCAAGACCTACGAGGCCATCGTCAAGGGCGAGCCGGTGCCCCAGCCCGGCATCCCCGAATCCTTCCGGGTCATGCTCAAGGAGCTGCAGTCCCTGGGCCTGGACGTCATCGTCCAGGATAAGGACGGCAACGAGATCGACATGCGCCAGAACTTTGACGAAGAGGAGACTGGCTTTGACATGCGCGAGGTGGCCGGCGCCGAGAACGTGGTGCAGGAGAGCGAGCTGCTGAACGACTACACCATCAAGGACGCCGACGCGGGCTTTGACGACCCCGCCGTCCTGGAGGATAACCCCGCCCCGGAGGCCGAGGCCCAGCCCTCCGACGAAGTGGACTTCGACGAATAAAAGACAGCCGGTTTCGCATCGGAACTTGTTATAGAGATTAAGGAAGGGTTCGATTCATGGAAAACACCGTTTTCGATTCGATCAAGATCGGTCTTGCCTCTCCCGACCAGATCCGCAAATGGAGCTACGGCGAGGTGAAGAAGCCCGAGACCATCAACTACCGCACCCTGAAGCCCGAGCGGGACGGCCTGTTCTGCGAGCGCATCTTTGGACCCACCAAGGACTGGGAGTGCCACTGCGGCAAATACAAGCGCATCCGCTACAAGGGCAAGATCTGCGAGCGCTGCGGCGTCGAGGTGACCAAGGCCAAGGTCCGCCGCGAGCGGATGGGCCACATCGAGCTGGCAGCCCCCGTCAGCCACATCTGGTACTTCAAGGGCATCCCCAGCCGGATCGGCCTGATGCTGGACATCAGCCCCCGCCTGCTGGAAAAAGTCCTGTACTTTGCAAGCTATATCGTCGTGGATCCCGGCCTGACCCCGCTGGAGAAAAAGCAGCTGCTGACCGAGAAGGAGTACCGCGAGATGCAGGAGCGGTACGGCGACGAATTCCGTGCCGAGATGGGCGCCGAGGCCATTCAGGCCCTGCTGGAAGAGATCGACCTGGACCAGCTGTCCGCCGAGCTGACCGCTGAGGTGGAGAAATCCAGCGGCCAGAAGCGGATCCGCATCCTCAAGCGGCTGGAGGTGGTGGAGGCCTTCCGCATTTCGGGCAACCGCCCCGAGTGGATGATCCTGACCGTCCTGCCGGTGCTGCCCCCCGACCTGCGCCCCATGGTCCAGCTGGACGGCGGCCGCTTTGCCACCACCGACCTGAACGACCTGTACCGCCGGGTCATCAACCGCAACAACCGCCTGCGCCGCCTGCTGGAGCTGGGCGCCCCCGACATCATCGTCCGCAACGAGAAGCGGATGCTGCAGGAGGCTGTGGACAGCCTGATCGACAACGGCCGCCGCGGCCGTCCCGTCACCGGCCCCAACAACCGCGCCCTCAAGAGCCTGTCCGATATGCTCAAGGGCAAGCAGGGCCGCTTCCGCCAGAACCTGCTGGGCAAGCGCGTGGACTACTCCGGCCGTTCGGTCATCGTGGTCGGCCCCGAGCTGAAGATGGACCAGTGCGGCCTGCCCAAGGAGATGGCGCTGGAGCTGTTCAAACCCTTCGTCATGAAGGACCTGGTGGAAAAGGGCGTGGCCAACAACATCAAGTCCGCCCGCAAGATGGTGGAGCGCGCCCGCCCCGAGGTCTGGGACAGCCTGGAGACCGTCATCAAGGGCCACCCCGTCCTGCTGAACCGTGCGCCTACCCTGCACCGTCTGGGCATCCAGGCCTTCAACCCGGTGCTGGTGGAGGGCCGCGCCATCAAGCTGCACCCCCTGTCCTGCACCGCCTTCAACGCCGACTTTGACGGCGACCAGATGGCCGTCCACCTGCCCCTGGGCGACGACGCCTGCCGCGAGGCCAAGCTGCTGATGCTGGCTTCGGGCAACCTGCTCAAGCCCTCGGACGGCGCCCCCGTCACCGTCCCCACCCAGGATATGATCCTGGGCAGCTACTACCTGACCACCGTCCGCCCCGACGAGACCGGCGCGGGCAAGGTGTTCCGCGACGAGGACGAGGCTCTGATGGCCTATGCCGAGCACATCGTCACCCTGCACGCCCCCATCAAGGTGCGCCGCACCATGATGCTGGAAGGGGAGGAGCGCAGCGGCCTGGTGGACACCACCGTGGGCAGCATCATCTTCAACGCTCCCGTGCCCCAGAATCTGGGCTATGTGGACCGCACCGATCCCGCCCACTGGCTGGACTATGAGATCAGCTTCCGGGTCACCAAAAAGACCCTGCCCGACATCATCTCCCGCTGCCTGACCCGCAACGGCACCCGGGCCTGCGCCAAAATGCTGGATGCCATCAAGGCACAGGGTTACAAGTACTCCACCCTGTCGGCCATTTCGGTCGCCGTCTGCGACGCGGTGATCCCGCCCCAGAAGGATGAACTGCTGAAGGAAGCCGACGAGCAGGTGTCCAAGGTGGGCAAGCTGTTCAACCGCGGCCTGATCTCGGAGGAAGAGCGCTACAAAAAGACCATCGACATCTGGCAGGCCACCACCGACAAGGTCTCGAAGGCCCTGGCCGACAACCTGCCCAAGGACAACGAGATCTATATGATGGCCGATTCGGGCGCCCGCGGCTCCATGAACCAGATCAAGCAGCTGGCCGGCATGCGCGGCCTGCTGGCCAACACCGCCGGCCACACCATCGAGATGCCCATCCGCGCCAACTACCGTGAAGGTCTGAACATTCTGGAATACTTCGTCTCGGCCCGCGGCGCCCGCAAGGGCCTGGCCGACACCGCTCTGCGTACTGCGGACTCGGGCTACCTGACCCGCCGCATGGTCGACGTCTCGCAGGACGTCATCATCCGCGAGCTGGACTGCGGCACCACCGACGGCCTGGAGGTCTCCGAGATCCACGAGGGCAAGGAGAAGATCGAGTCCTTCCGCGAGCGCCTGATCGGCCGCTACGCGGTGGGCGACGTCACCGACCCGGCCACCGGCAAGGTGATCGTGCCCGAGGGCAAGATGATGGACCTGTACGACGCCGAGAAGATCGAGGCTGCCGGCATCACCCACCTGAAGATCCGCAGCCTGCTGACCTGCCGCGCCAAGACCGGCGTCTGCGCACGGTGCTACGGCTCCAACATGGCCACCGGCGAGCCGGTTCAGCTGGGCGAGTCGGTCGGCATCATCGCGGCCCAGTCCATCGGCGAGCCGGGCACCCAGCTGACCATGCGTACCTTCCACACCGGCGGCATTGCCTCGGCGGAAGACATCACCCAGGGTCTGCCCCGCGTCGAGGAGCTGTTCGAGAGCCGCCGGCCCAAGAGCATGGCCATCATGAGCGAGATCTCGGGCGTCGTCTCGCAGGACGATACCAAGAAGAACGTGGTCATCAAGGTCACCGGCAAGGACGACGCCGGCGCCGAGGTGGTCAAGAGCTACTCCATCCCCTTCACCCAGCACGCCCGGGTCATGCCCGGCGACCGGGTCGAGAAGGGCGACATCATCACCCGCGAGGGCGTCCTGTATCCCCAGGACATCCTGGCAGTCAAGGGTCTGGACGCCGTCCAGAACTACCTCATCAGCGAGGTCCAGAAGGTCTACCGCCTGCAGGGCGTGGAGATCAACGACAAGCACATCGAGGTCATCATCCGCCAGATGTGCCGCAAGGTCCGGGTGACCGACGCCGGCTCCTCCGACCTGATCGGCGGCGCGCTGGCCAACCGGCTGGATGTGGAGGCCGTCAACCAGGAGCTGGCCGCCCGCATCGCGGCAGGGGAGGAGGGCGTCCGTCTGGTGGAGTACCAGCAGGTGCTGCTGGGCATCACCAAGGCCGCCCTGGCCACTGAGAGCTTCCTGTCGGCGGCATCCTTCCAGGAGACCACCCGCGTGCTGACCGAGGCGGCCATCAAGGGCAAGGAGGATAAGCTCTCCGGCCTGAAGGAGAACGTCATCATCGGCAAACTGATCCCCGCAGGCACCGGCCTGCCGGAGGTCCGCGAGGAGCTGATCCACCGGGAAGAGGCCCTCAAGGAAGAGCTGGAGGCCGAGGCCGAAGCAGCCCAGGCAGCCAACCAGTAAAAATTCTTATCTGATTTCAAACGGCCTGTCAAAAAAGTCCCGTCCAGCCGACATGTGCGGATGGACGGGACACATACAGGGAAATTTGGCGCTGAGAGTGTGCGAGCCGCTTTGCGGCGAGTGCGCGGTTCAGCGCCAAATTTTGTCCCCAGGGGAATACCAGGGGGAAGGAATTTCTGCCGCGCGACTGCGCGCAGAAATGGGTTCCCCCTGGAGCGTGTCGCTTTTGCGACACGCTGAGCCCCGTCTGCAGCTCCCTGCGGACGGGGCTTTTTGCCGCATGGCAGGCCGTTTTTATTGAAAATGTATCATCTGTGTATAAAACAAAATTTTTCTGGAAAAACTGTTGACATTACACGGTTTTGCGTGTACAATAATCATGTTGCGCTTGACCCTAGGGGCAAGTGCGGCAAAAAAGCGCCGGGCCACACCGCCCGGACATGAAAACTATAGGAAAGGAGAAACACAATGCCTACTTTTAACCAGCTTGTACGCAAAGGCCGCGATGTCCTGGCTACCAAGAGCACTGCTCCCGCCCTGCTGAAGAGCTACAACTCTCAGAAGAAACAGTATTCTGATCTGAACAGCCCCCAGAAGCGTGGCGTCTGCACTGCCGTCCGTACCATGACCCCCAAGAAGCCCAACTCTGCACTGCGTAAGGTTGCCCGTGTCCGCCTGACGAATGGTATCGAGGTCACCTCTTACATTCCCGGCATCGGCCACAACCTGCAGGAGCACTCGGTCGTTCTGATCCGCGGCGGCCGTGTCAGGGACCTGCCCGGTGTGCGTTACCACATCATCCGCGGCACTCTGGACGCCCAGGGTGTTGCAGGCCGCAACCAGGCCCGCTCCAAGTACGGCGCAAAGCGTCCCAAGGCCGGTGCTGCTAAAAAGTAATAAAACCTGAGACCTGAACCGCCATAAATGGCTTTCCATATATAAATAACAAGTCTGCATATACACGGTAGATGGCAACGGTTTATGTAAGGTCAGCTCTTTGTGACACAACGGGAGTTTTATACTTTCGAGTACCGATGATATCATTCTGTGAAGGAGGGAAGAAAGATGCCTAGAAGAGGTAACATTGCTAAGCGCGATGTCTTAGCTGATCCTATTTACAATTCCAAGATGGTTACTCGCCTTGTCAACAGCATCATGCTGGACGGCAAGAAGGGCGTTGCTCAGAAGATCGTTTATGATGCTTTCACCATGATCCAGGAGAAGACCGGCAACGATCCCCTGGAGGTCTTCCAGAAGGCCATGGAGAACATCATGCCCAGCCTCGAGTGCAAGACCCGCCGCGTGGGCGGCGCCAACTACCAGGTGCCCCTGGAGGTCAGCCCCGCCCGCCGCGAGACCCTGGGCCTGCGCTGGCTGACTGCCTACAGCCGCAGCCGTGGTGAAAAGACCATGAGCCAGCGCCTGGCTGCCGAGATCATGGACGCCGCCAACAACACCGGCGCCGCCGTGAAGAAGCGCGAGGATACCCATAAGATGGCTGAGGCCAACAAGGCTTTTGCTCATTTCCGCTATTGATCTGCTGGAGGTACATTCATGGCTACACCCAGAGAAGTTTCTCTTCAGATGACCAGAAACATCGGCATCATGGCTCACATCGATGCCGGCAAGACCACCACCACCGAGCGCATCCTCTACTACACCGGCATCACCCACAAGATCGGTGAGGTGCATGAGGGCGCAGCCACGATGGACTGGATGGTCCAGGAGCAGGAGCGCGGCATCACCATCACTTCCGCCGCCACCACCTGCTACTGGAGCCACAGCGAGACCCAGAAGGATCCCGTGGCGTACAAGAAGAACCGCCATCGCATCAACATCATCGACACCCCGGGCCACGTGGACTTCACCGTTGAGGTCCAGCGGTCGCTGCGCGTGCTGGACGGCTCTGTCACCGTTCTGGCCGCCAAGGGCGGCGTCGAGCCCCAGTCCGAGACGGTCTGGCGCCAGGCGGACGAGTACAAGGTCCCCCGCATGGTCTACGTCAACAAGATGGACACCATGGGCGCCGACTTCTTCAACTGCATCAAGATGCTGCACGACCGCCTGCACGCCAACGGCGTGGCCATCCAGCTGCCCATCGGCTGTGAGGACACCTTCAAGGGCATCGTCGACCTGGTCGACATGACCGCCGAGGTCTACTACGACGATATGGGCAACGACATGCGCGTCGAGGAGATCCCCGACGACATGAAGGAGCAGGCCGAGGAGTACCACAACATCCTGATCGAGGCTGTGGCCGAGAACGATGAGGAGCTGATGGAGAAGTACCTCGAGGGCGAGGAGATCACCCGCGAGGAACTGAAGGCGGCCATCCGCAAGGAGACCATCGCCAACACCCTGGTCCCCGTCGTCTGCGGCTCTTCCTACAAGAACAAGGGCGTCCAGAAGCTGCTGGACGCGATCGTGGACTATATGCCCGCCCCCACCGACATCGAGGATATCAAGGGTGTCAACCCTGAGACCGAGGAGCCTGAGACCCGTCCCTCTTCCGACGACGCTCCCTTCGCTGCTCTGGCCTTCAAGATCGCCACCGATCCCTTCGTCGGCAAGCTGGCATACTTCCGCGTTTACTCGGGCAAGGTCGAGGCAGGCACCACCGTCTACAACTCGGTGAAGGACTGCCGCGAGCGCATGGGCCGTATCCTGCAGATGCACTCCAACCACCGCAAGGACATCGACTGCTGCTACGCAGGCGACATCGCGGCGGTCGTGGGCCTGAAGAATACCACCACCGGCGACACCCTCTGCGACGAGAACCACCCCATCATCCTCGAGTCGATGAAGTTCCCTGAGCCGGTCATCCGTGTGGCCATCGAGCCCAAGACCAAGGCCGGCAACGAGAAGATGGGCATCGCCCTGGCCAAGCTGGCTGAGGAGGACCCCACCTTCAAGACCTACACCGACGAGGAGACCGGTCAGACCATCATCGCCGGTATGGGCGAGCTGCACCTGGAGATCATCGTTGACCGTCTGCTGCGTGAGTTCAAGGTCGAAGCCAACGTGGGCGCACCCCAGGTCGCCTACCGCGAGACCATCCGCAAGGCCGCCAACCAGGAGACCAAGTACGCCCGTCAGTCCGGCGGCAAGGGCCAGTACGGTCACGTCAAGATCAAGATCGAGCCCAACGAGCCCGGCAAGGGTTACGAGTTTGTCAACGCCATCGTGGGCGGCGCCATCCCGAAAGAGTACATCCCGGCTGTCGACAGCGGTATCCAGGGTGCTATGAAGGCGGGTGTCCTGGCCGGCTACCCGGTCGTTGACGTCAAGGTCACCCTGTGGGACGGCTCGTATCACGAGGTCGACTCTTCGGAAATGGCCTTCTCCATCGCCGGCTCCATGGCCTTCAAGGAGGCCATGCGCAAGGCTGACCCCATCATCACCGAGCCCATCATGAAGGTGGCCGTCATCGTCCCCGACGAGTATCTGGGCGACGTCATCGGCGACCTGAATGCACGCCGCGGCCAGATCCAGGGCATGGAGGCCATGGCCGGCACCCAGCGCGTCAACGCCATGGTGCCTCTGGCCCAGATGTTCGGCTACGCCACCGACCTGCGCAGCAAGACGCAGGGCCGTGGCCAGTATGTCATGGAGCCCTCTCACTACGAGCCGGTGCCCAAGAACATCGCCGACCAGATCATCGCAGGCCGTACCAAGGAGTAAAGACCGCGCTTTTCCGCCCGCATTTTGCTGCGGGAAGGAAAATTTTCTGGAAAATCTCTTGATTTTAAAGGGATAATCTAGTAGAATAGCCTTGCAACGCATCTTGTGCAGGCGCGAGGCTGTTATAACCAAAAACTGTTTTAAAGGGAGGATATTCCAATGGCTGAAAAGGCAAAATTTGACCGTTCTAAGCCGCATGTTAACATCGGCACCATCGGCCACGTTGACCACGGCAAGACCACTCTGACTGCCGCCATCACCAAGGTTCTGGCCCTGAAGGGTGACGCAGACTTCATGGACTACGCCAACATCGATAAGGCTCCCGAGGAGCGCGCTCGTGGTATCACGATCAACTCCGCTCACGTTGAGTACCAGACCGACAAGCGTCACTACGCTCACGTTGACTGCCCGGGCCACGCCGACTACGTTAAGAACATGATCACTGGTGCTGCCCAGATGGACGGCGCTATCCTGGTCGTGGCTGCGACCGACGGTCCCATGCCCCAGACCCGTGAGCACATCCTGCTGGCCCGTCAGGTCGGCGTGCCCTATATCGTCGTGTTCATGAACAAGTGCGATATGGTCGACGACGAGGAGCTGCTGGACCTGGTCGAGATGGAGATCCGTGAGCTGCTGAGCGAGTACGACTTCCCCGGCGACGACACCCCCATCATCCGTGGTTCTGCTCTGAAGGCTCTGGAGTCCACCTCCACCGACCCCAACGCCCCCGAGTACGAGTGCATCAACGAGCTGATGAACGCGGTCGACGAGTACATCCCCACTCCCGACCGTCTGGCCGACAAGGACTTCCTGATGCCTGTTGAGGATGTCATGACCATTTCCGGTCGTGGCACCGTCGCTACCGGCCGTGTCGAGCGCGGCACCGCCAAGGTTGGCGATCAGATGGAGATCGTTGGCATCCGTCCCGAGCGCATCACCACCACCATCACTGGTCTGGAGATGTTCCGCAAGAGCCTGGACTTCGCTCAGGCCGGCGACAACATCGGCGCCCTGCTGCGTGGCGTGGACCGCACCCAGATCGAGCGCGGCCAGGTCCTGGCTAAGCCCGGTTCCGTCCATCCCCACACCAAGTTCGAGGGCCAGGTCTACGTCCTGACCAAGGAAGAAGGCGGCCGTCACACCCCGTTCTTCTCCAACTATCGTCCTCAGTTCTACTTCCGCACCACCGACGTGACTGGCATCATCTCTCTGCCCGAGGGCACCGAGATGTGCATGCCTGGCGATAACGTTGTCATGAGCGTTGAGCTGCTGACCGCTGTCGCTATGGAAGAGGGCCTGCGTTTCGCTATCCGTGAGGGTGGCCGTACCGTTGGTTCCGGCGTCGTCAGCAAGATCATTGAGTGATTTTGCCCTGTGCGCTGAAGCATAAGTTATAGCACCCAGCCCCTCTCTGCCCATTGGGCGGCGAGGGGCTTTTTGTTGTACCGGCCCGGCCGGGGAAGGGGAGCAAAGATGAAAACACTGTACCTTGTGGGCGGCCCCATGGGCGTGGGGAAAACATCGGTCTGCCAGCTGCTGAAGCGCCGGCTGGACCGCTGCGCCTTTCTGGACGGGGACTGGTGCTGGGACATGGACCCGTTTGTGGTGAACGATGAGACCAAAGGGATGGTGCTGGACAACATCTGCTTTGTCCTGGACCGCTTTTTGCGCTGCACGGAATTTGAAAACGTGGTGTTCTGCTGGGTGCTGCACCAGCAGGGCATTTGGGACGCCATCCTCTCCCGGCTGGATACCCGCGGCTGGCGGGTGGTGCGGGCGGCACTGGTGGCGTCGCCGGAGGCGCTGGTGCGGCGGCTGCAGAGGGACATTGACGCCGGCCGCCGCCAGCCGGATGTGATCCCCCGCAGCCTGGCCCGGCTGCCCCTCTACGAAAAACTGGACGTCCTGCAAATCGACACATCGGAGCGCAGCGCGGAGGAAACGGCGGGTTGCTTGGCTTTCTATGGCGGATATGGTACAATGCCCTCGAGGTGATTGTCATGGAAACAAAAGATGCGATCCGCACATTCCGCACAAAGAAGGGCCTCTCCCAGGACGAGCTGGCCGAAAAGGTATTTGTGACCCGGCAGGCGGTCTCCCGCTGGGAGACCGGGGAGACGGTGCCCAGCACAGACACCCTGAAGGAGCTGTCCCGGGTGCTGGACGTCTCGATGAATGCCCTGCTGGGCTCGCCCCGAACGCTGATCTGCCAGTGCTGCGGGATGCCGCTGGAGGAGGACAGCCTGATGAGCCGGGAGCCCGACGGCGCCATCAACGAGGAATACTGCAAGTGGTGCTATGCGGAGGGGAAATTTGTGTACCAGGATCTGGAGTCTCTGGTGGATTTTCTGACCGGCCATATGGCGGGAGAAACCATGCCGCCGGAGCAGGTGCGCGCCTACCTGGAAAACCAGCTGCCCAAACTGCGCCACTGGCAGAAGATCAAAAAATAAATATCTGCACTGGATCGAATTTCAAGTCGGAGACGGTCGATTTTCCGGGCGAAATATGGTATACTATAAAATATACCTATATTTCTGGATGCATGCAGGAGGAAAGAGAATGCAGCAGCATGAAACGGTGATCGTACTGGACTTTGGCGGGCAGTACAACCAGCTGATCGCGCGCCGCGTGCGTGAGAACAACGTCTACTGTGAGATTTATTCCTATAAGACCGACCCCGCGGTGATCCGTGCCAAGAACCCCAAGGGGATCATTTTCACGGGCGGGCCCAACAGCGTCTACCTGGAGGATTCTCCCAGCTGTGATCCCGAGATCTTCACCTGGGGGGTGCCCATCCTGGGCATCTGCTACGGCAGCCAGCTGATGATGCACCTGCTGGGCGGCAAGGTGACCCACGCCCCCGAGCGGGAGTACGGCAAGACCGAGGTCTTCGTGGACACCAGCAGCAAGCTGTTCGAGGGGGTGTCGCCCTCCACCATCTGCTGGATGAGCCACAACGACTACATTGAGCAGGCGGCCCCCGGCTTCAAGGTCACGGGGCACACGGCCAACTGCCCGGTGGCTGCGATGGAGGACGCCGGGCGCGGCCTCTACGCAGTGCAGTTCCATCCCGAAGTGCTGCACACGGCAGAGGGCAAAAAGATGCTGCACAACTTTGTTTACAATGTGTGCGGCTGCGCCGGCGACTGGAAGATGGACTCCTTTGTGGAGAGCAACGTAAAGGCCCTGCGGGAGCAGATCGGCGACGGCAAGGTGCTGTGCGCCCTGTCCGGCGGCGTGGATTCCTCGGTGCTGGCGGCCATGCTGGCCAAGGCGGTGGGCAAGCAGCTGACCTGCGTCTTTGTGGACCACGGCCTGCTGCGCAAAAACGAAAAGGAAGAGGTCTGCGCTGTTTTTGGCCCGGGCAACCCCAACTTTGACATCAACTTTGTCTGCGTGGACGCCCGTGCCCGCTACTTCGGCAAACTGGCAGGCGTCACCGAGCCCGAGCGCAAGCGCAAGATCATCGGCGAAGAGTTCATCCGCGTCTTTGAGGAAGAGGCCAAAAAGATCGGCCATGTGGACTTCCTGGCGCAGGGCACCATCTACCCCGACGTGGTGGAGAGCGGCCTGGGCGGCGAGTCCACCGTCATCAAGAGCCACCACAACGTGGGCGGCCTGCCCGACCACGTGGACTTCAAGGCTCTGGTGGAGCCTCTGCGCAACCTCTTCAAGGACGAGGTGCGCCAGGCCGGCCGCGAGCTGGGTCTGCCCGAATACATCGTCAGCCGCCAGCCCTTCCCGGGCCCGGGCCTGGCCATCCGGATCATCGGCGAGGTGACCCCGGAAAAGGTGGCCATCGTCCAGGACGCGGACGCCATCTGGCGGGAGGAGATCGCCAAAGCCGGCCTGGCAGGGGAGATCAGCCAGTACTACGCCGCCCTGACCAATATGCACAGCGTGGGCGTCATGGGCGACGAGCGCACCTACGACTACGCCGTGGCCCTGCGCGCCGTGACCACCACCGACTTTATGACCGCCGAGAGCTACAACGTCCCCTGGAACGTCTTGGGCACCGTCACCAGCCGCATCGTCAACGAGGTCAAGCACGTCAATCGCGTGTTCTACGACTGCACAGGCAAACCGCCGGCAACGATTGAGATGGAGTGAGTTCAAAGCCGAAAATTAAACGTTGCATCGTTTGATTTTTACTAAAAACTCCGCCGTGGCAACGGTTTGGCAACACTTTTCATTATTCTAAAAAAGAGAGCTACCTGATCTGTATGGATCGGGTAGCTCTCTTTTTGTCTATAATCAGAGATTCTTTATATATGCTTCAAATTCGTTGAGTTCAGAAGCTTTTACATAATACCCTAAATTCGTCATGATAGGTGTGGATGCAAAAACTTTTTGCTGCGTAGGGATTGTCGTTATGACTAAATTACCTTGTGCGTTATACTGTGGTCCTGCATAGAGAATACCAATTAAGATTATGCGCTTACCCATATAAATATTGCCTGTTTTATCTGAATAAGTGCCTTCATTCAAAATATAGATTGGTGAACCAGAAGATCCCGGGAAACACGCCATATCTACCAAGCCAATTCCCTGCTGGTTGAAATCCAATGCCGGATGGGAGGCGGTATAACCTTTCCTGAATATTGGAAAATTATTTTGCTGGTCCCATAAACCTATAGGATATCCAACCATAACCAATTCTTCAAGTGCACTTAATTCCTCTAATTTTTCTTGGGTAGCAACTATAGATTTGGTGTTTGCTTTATAAAACACATTTTTCCCAGTTCTTTTTTTCACTTCTTCAAGAACAGGATTGATGAAGCAAAAACATAAATCTTGTTTGGAATGAAATATCCAGTTAGTCTGATAAGTGACCTGATGGTTTTCCTCCGATGAATTATTACCAGTTTCTAAATGGAGGAAGAATGTCATAGCTTCATTAGGATTATATCTCACAACATGTTTGTTTGTTATAAGTGTTGGATATGTCTTTCCATCGATATCGAAATTAAAAAAGAATCCTGTTCCTGAAGAGCCATCACTGGCCACTAGTTTTACGGTGTTAAACATAAGTTGCTCAGAAATTGTTTTAGGTTGCATTACTTATTGCCGCCTTTCTGTAATGTGTCTACTATCATATCACCCAACACTTGGGACATAACCTTCGTTCGTTTCTGCGCACCATCGAACTCTGGGTAGTGATACCGCCACTTGTCGTAGTCCTCCTTGGAGATCTCGCCAGCTTCAAGCTTGGCAGACTGCTCCCGCCAGCTGCACAGCATCTCATGGAGGCGAGCAGCGTCCTTGTTCTGGTGTACATCCACTGTGAGACAGACCTCTCCGTCTAGCTCGCGAACCTTGAGGCCATAGAGGTCTTCCAGGGTGAACAGAGTGTGCATCAGACCGGTATAGGAGTCAATGTCAGGCACAGAGAGAGCCTGAGGGGAGACATCCAGCACCTCGGCCAGGGCCGCAGTCAAGTCAGCCTTGGGTGACCGGGAGCCATTTTCATACTGGGCCAACCGGACATCAGCAGACTTTTCGGGGAAGCCGACGGTCATTCCGAGGTATTTCTGGGTCATTCCCCTTAACATGCGGAAAAAGCGGATGCGTTCACCTATTGCCATGAGAGTCATCTCCATTCGTCGGTTTGTTACAACCTGAGTATAACAGATATGTTTAAGATAGTCAAGAGAAAATGAAACAAAAAAGTTTAATATATCACGCCCGGCCTCTTGACTTAAGCAAAATTGTATAGTATAATGATAATAAACAAAAATGCTTAGTGCATTCGAACCTTGAAAACTGAATGAAGAACCACCAGACAACGACTTCTCTGTAAGAGCCAGATCGGGGAGGGGACGCCAGGACTTCCGCAAGGAACGAGCAAACCCGAACCCCGAAGAATCCGGGCAGTCCCCGGAGGAGGCGACGAGGACAGGGAAAAGAGACTCCCCACCAGCTACAGCCCGAGCGAGATCACAACCGTCGCAGGCGATAGGGTGAGAGGCTCCGTAAGTCAATCGGAGATTGAAAAATGAGTGCCGGCCCACTACCGGCAGCCTGGTGGAAGCCAAATCGACCGAACCAAACCCACAAAAGCCGCTGAAGGGAAACCAGCGGCATCCAGAAAACAGGAGGAATCCAAATGAGCGAAGAAAAGATTTTTATGCGCGTGGACGAGGTGGCGGAGACTTTGGGAATCTCCAAATCTCACGCCTATAAGATCGTCCATCAACTCAACAAAGAGATGGCCCAGATGGGATATATCACCGTCTCAGGGCGAATCAATCGGAAGTATTTCATGAAGAAGCTGTGCTACAACGAAGACGGAAGGGAGGAGAGCTGATGTCTGTTTATAAGGATGAAAAGACGGGAACCTGGCGGGCCGTTTACCGCTACACCGACTGGAACGGCGAAAAGAAGCAAACCCAGAAGAGAGGGTTCAAAACCAAACGAGAGGCGCAGTCATGGGAGCGGGAACAGCTTATTAAGAGCAGTGCTGACCTGGATATGACCTTCAAGAGCTTTGTGGAGCTTTATACCGCCGACATGAAAACACGTCTGAAGGAAAATACCTGGGCGACCAAGGAGCATATCATCCGCACCAAATTGCTGCCCTATTTCGGAAAATTGAGAATGAGCCAGATCACAGCCCAGCAGATTATCACCTGGCAAAACAAGATGATTGAATACCGCGATGAACACGGAAAACCGTATTCTCCGGTCTATCTTAAAACGGTTCACAATCAACTCAGCGCGATTTTTAACCATGCGACTCGGTTTTATAATTTGCAGAATAACCCCTGCCAAAAGGCCGGCAGCATGGGGAAGAAAAAGAATCGCGAAATGCTCTTCTGGACCAAGGAGGAGTACCTGAAATTTGCCGAGGTAATGATGGATAAACCTCTCTCTTATTATGCCTTTGAGATGCTGTACTGGTGTGGCATCCGCGAGGGTGAATTACTGGCCTTGACACCTTCTGATTTTGATTTCGAGAAGGGGACCGTATCCATCACAAAATCCTACCAGCGCCTAAACGGACGGGACCTCATTACAACTCCCAAAACTGAAAAAAGCAACCGGGTGATCCGCATGCCAAAATTTCTGGTTCAAGAAATACAGGACTATCTCAAAATGCTGTATGGGATCGGCCCAGAGGATCGGATGTTTCAGGTCACAAAAAGCTATCTTTACCGGGAGATGAAGCGAGGGTCAAAGGAAGCCGGAGTGAAGTGCATTCGGGTACACGATATCCGACACAGTGCGGTTTCTCTGCTCATTGATATGGGCTTCTCTGCCACAGCAATTGCCGACCGAGTGGGTCATGAGAGCATAGAAATCACCTATAATTATGCGCACATGTTCCCGTCCCGGCAAGCTGAGATGGCGGACAAATTGGATGTAGAAAGGGGAATAGAAAATGTCTCAAAAAAATCGTGATGAACACAACCGCTGGCGGAATAAAACTGTAGCTTTCCGGGTGTCACCGGAGGAGGATAAGCAACTGGAAACTTATGTGAAGTTGTCGGGGCTGACCAAGCAGGATTATATCACCCGGCGGCTGCTGGGAAGGGAGGTGATCGTCCAGGGAAATCCCCGGGCATTCAAGGCGTTGCGGGAGCAGCTGGCGGCCGTTTTGGAGGAGCTTCAACGAATTGAAGCCGGAGCAAAAACGGATCAGGAACTGATGGAAGTCATCCAGATGATCGCTATCATTCTGGACGGAATGAAGGAGGAATATGCCTATGGAAATTGACGCAAAAGAAAAGACTGCCCTGGGCTCATCTGTTGGCGCAGATGAAGAGCAGTCCAATCAAAACTCTACAGTAGAAAGTATACCAGTTTCGGATGAAAAAATCAATGAAACGGATGAAAAATCAAAGCTGAGCATGCGGGAGCGGGCACGTCTGCGGCAGAAGATGATGGCACCGGAATATCTTCCCACCGTTACCTTGCAGGCCCTGTTTGACACCGCTTATCAGAGCAAGCCTCCAGTCATCGAGGAGCTGCTGTATACGGGAACCTATCTCTTTGCTGGTGCTCCCAAGGTCGGCAAATCCTTCCTGGTGGCACAGATCGCCTACCATGTCAGCACTGGACAGGATTTATGGGAATATAAGGTTAATCCGGGGACAGTCTTGTATCTGGCTCTGGAAGATGATCACCGCAGACTACAGGAACGGATGTTTCGAATGTTCGGGGTAGAAGGGACCGACCGGCTTCATTTCGCCACCGATGCCAAGCAGCTGGGAAACGGCTTGGATGAACAGCTGGAGTATTTCATCAAGGAGCATCCAGATACTCGGTTGGTCATCATTGACACCTTGCAAAAGGTCCGGGAAGCAGCGGGAGACGGCTATAGTTACTCGGAAGATTACCAGATCATCGGGAGCCTCAAACAGTTCGCGGACAAGCATGGCATCTGCCTGCTGATTGTCCATCATACCCGGAAAACCCCGGCGGGGGATAAGTTTGATATGATCTCCGGCACCACCGGTCTGCTGGGCTGTGCAGACGGTGCCTTTGTACTCCAAAAGGAAAAACGAACCAAGGGGACAGCCACGCTGGATGTGGTGGGCCGAGATCAGACGGACCAGCGGGTCTACCTGGTGCGGGATGAAGAACGGTTAATCTGGGAGTTTGACCACGCAGAGAAAGAACTCTGGAAGGAGCCCCCAGACCCGCTTCTGGAAAAGGTGGCGGCTCTGCTCACGGCAGAGGCACCCACCTGGCAGGGAAGTGCCACTGAGCTGATTGCGGCACTGGGGCTGGAACTCCAGGCCAATGCCCTGACCAAACGGCTGAATGTCCGGGCATCCAAGTTGTTCAATGACTTCAATATCCGGTATGAAAATACCCATGGCCGGAACGGCAGCCGGATCAGTTTGGCCTTGGCAGCCGCCCAGACGTGACGATGGTGACGGTTGTGACGATGCCTGAAAGGGGTGTATAAAGTACCGTCACCATCGTCACAACCGTCACAGATTGCAGAATGAGCATACCATGGGGAGGCGAGTCTGCGCAGGGCCGATGGCCCTGACTAGTCTGCGGGATTCCTTATTTGACCGCAGGCCAGAGCGGCTCCCGCAGGAGCCGTAATCCCCCTCGGAGAGCCCCTCGGGAGAGCCCACGGCACTTTGCAGCCTCCGGCTGAAAGTGTCATAGTGGGTTATTACACTTCCGCAGAAGTGCATCTCCCGGGCCTCCCTGTATCTCTACCGCCCAGTGGGCGAGAAAGGAGCGCTATGGCAAGAGGCGACGGTATCGACCGTACCAGCGCGAGAAATATGAGATTGACCACACAGAAATTGAAAAATGCCCAGCAGCACAACGAGCGCGAAAAGGACTCCTACGTCAACCCAGATATTGTCCCGGAACGCTCCCACCTGAACGTCCACTTCAAGAAGCCGGATGGCAGCTATCTGGAGCAGTTTGAGCGAATGGAGACAGACGGCGTCATCTCCACCCGCGGCCTCAAGGCGGACGCCTTCCGGTATGGAGAGCTGGTCTTTGATGTGAACTCCGCTTATTTCTTCAACCGGGGCGGGTATGAGTTCGCCAAAGAATTTTATGCGGCCGCCTATCAGGCTGCCATCAAAATTGTGGGAGGGGAGCAGTATATCCTGTCTGCAGTGATGCACGCCGATGAACGCAACCGGGCCATATCAGATGCTTTGGGTCAGGATGTCTACCACTACCACCTCCATGTGGTGTATGTGCCAGTGGTAGAAAAGCAAATCCTTTGGACCAGACGCTGCAAAGATAAGTCCCTGGTGGGAAAGGTGAAGGAGACCATCATGCAGGTCAGTATGAGCAAGAAGTGGGCCTCCAAACCCATTCTGGACGAAATCACCGGAAAGCCATTGAGGACCGAGAAGGGAAAACCAATCCTCAAGAAGTCCTACAGCGTTCTCCAGGATGACTTCTACCAGTATATGCAGGAAGCTGGATACTCCGATATTGAACGAGGGGAACGTGGCAGTTCGGAGGAGCATCTGACCGTAACCCAGTTTAAGGTTCAGAAGGAGCAAGAGAGGCTGGCGGCCCTGACCGAGCAGACCCAGCAAAAAGAACAGCAAGCTGCCTCTCTAGAAAAGAAGTTGGAGAAAGTCCAGCGGCAGCAGGTGGAGATCCAGAAAGTGGAGCAGATCGAAGCCCGGCCCGTTCCGTTTTCTTCAAAGATGATTCTGGAGCGCTCAGAATATGAAGCCCTTTCAGCCGCTGCCAAGAAGTACTGTACCCAGGAGCATAAAGCAGCTGGCTTCAAGAAAGCTTTGGATGCTGCCAATAAGCTGATCGGGGAACTGAAAACCAAAATGGCTGCATTGAACGCTGAACTGCAGGAGTATAAATCGGTCCGGCGCCAGCTGAACACAGCAGGCCTGGAACAGGAAAATGCAGCCCTGAAAAAGAAGCTCCAGAGCTATGAAGCAGAAATTGAAAGGAACAAACTCTGGCATCTTTTTGAACGCCCAAAGGCCAAGCCCCAGAAGGAGAGAATCTAAAGAACAGTACCGTATAACATGAGAAACCGCCTGTATCCGTACAGCTGATGCACGGGTACAGGCGGGCTTTTTTATTTTACTGGAGTTCCTGATCCAGATCCCGGAACAGGTCAGAATCAAAGAACTGCTCGATGGTAATTCCCAGGCCATCACAGAGCTTTTTAATGGTGGAAATGGTGGCGCTCCGATTGCGGCCACTGACGATGTTGTTCACGGTGGACTGGGTGACACCGCTCATGGTGCTCAGCTTGTTGATGGAAATGTTCTTCTCCCGGCACAGCT
>OESB01000074.1_pt1 | contig 39776 bp, 30 predicted proteins | sample 1540131 | NCBI WGS metagenome assembly OESB01 (sample SAMEA3891888, study PRJEB23780) | metagenome | biome: terrestrial biome; feature: animal house; material: Caecal content | place: Italy | collected 2015-05-05 | reverse complement strand
GTGCTGGGGGCCAACGGGTGCGGCAAGTCCACCCTGGCCAAGCACTTCAACGCCATCCTGCTGCCCGAGACCGGCACCGTCACGGTGGAGGGGATGGACACCGCCGACGACGCAAAGCTCTACGACATCCGCCAGAAGGTGGGCATGGTCTTTCAGAACCCCGACAACCAGATCGTGGCCACCGTGGTGGAAGAGGATGTGGCCTTTGCCCTGGAGAACCTGGGCGTGCCCACCGGCGAGATGCGCCGCCGCATCGACGACGCCATGAAGATGACCGGCATCTACGAGCTGCGCCAGCGCCCCCCGCACAACCTGTCGGGCGGGCAGAAGCAGCGGGTGGCCATCGCCGGGGTGGTGGCCATGAGCCCCGACTGCATCGTCCTGGACGAGGCCACCGCCATGCTGGACCCCCGGGGCCGGGAGCAGGTGATGCAGACCATCCACCGGCTGAACCGGGACATGGGCATCACGGTGGTGGCCATCACCCACTATATGGAAGAAGCCGCCCAGGCCGACCGGGTGGTCGTGATGAGCCGGGGCCGCATCGTCATGGAGGGGACCCCCACCGAGGTGTTCAGCCGGACCGAGGAGGTCCGCGCCCTCCATCTGGACGTGCCCCAGGCCGCCGAGCTGCGGGACGAGCTGGTCAAGGCCGGCATCCCCATGCCCGAAGGCATCATCGACCCGGGCGCCTGCGCGCAGGCTCTCTACGAGCTGTTGAAGTGAGGGAGGGCAGTATGGCAAGCATCATCAAGGCAGAGCACCTTTCCTATGTATACAATCCCGGGATGCCCGGCGCGGTGACGGCGCTGGACGACGTCAGCTTCGAGGTGGAAGAAGGGGACTTCGTGGGCATCATCGGGGCCACCGGCTCGGGCAAAAGCACCCTGATCGGCCACATGAACGGCCTGAACAAGCCCACCGGCGGCAAGATCTTCATCGACGGCCGGGACGTCTGGGCGGACCCGTCCAAGATCCGGGACTTCCGGTTTTTGACGGGGCTGGTGTTCCAGTACCCCGAGTACCAGCTGTTCGAGGAGACCTGCTATAAAGACATCGCCTTCGGCCCCAGAAACATGGGCCTGGAGGAAAAGGAGATCGACCGCCGCGTCCGGGAGGCGGCCCGCTTTGTGGGCCTGGACGAGGCGCTGCTCTCCCGCAGCCCCTTCGAGCTGTCGGGCGGGCAGAAGCGCCGGGTGGCGGTGGCGGGCGTCATGGCCATGGAGCCCCGCATCCTGGTGCTGGACGAGCCCGCCGCCGGCCTGGACCCCGAAGGCCGGGACAGCATCCTCTCGGCCATCAAGCGGTACCACAAGGACACCGGCACCACCGTGCTGCTGGTGAGCCACAGCATGGAGGACATCGCCCGCTACGCCGACAAGGTGCTGGTGATGGCCCAGAAGCACGTGGCCATGTACGACACGGTGGAGCGGGTGTTCGCCCGCGCCGAAGAGCTGCTGGCCCTGGGGCTGTCGGTGCCCCAGGTGACCAAGATCTTCCTCAAACTGCGGGAGATGGGCATCGACGTCCCGGCGGACGTCTACACCATCCCCTATGCAGTGAAAAAGATCGTGGAAGCCAAGGCCCGCCGGGACGCAGGGGAGAGCCTGACCCTGCCCCGCCCGGCCGGGGAGAAGGAAGGAGGCGCAGGCGTATGATCCGTGACATCACCATCGGCCAGCACTTCCCGGGGGACAGCCTGGTCCACCGCTTTGACCCGCGGCTCAAGCTGGTCCTGACCATCGCCTATATCGCGGTGCTGTTCGCTGCGTCCAACCCGCTGGGGCTGGCCCTGTCGGTCCTGTTCCTGGGGGCGATGTACGGCGTGGCCAGGATCCCCCTCAAGATGATCGGGCGCAGCCTCAAGCCGATCCTGCCCATCATCCTGTTCACCGCCGTGCTGAACGTGTTTTTTGTCAGCGGCGAGGGCGAGCCATTGTTCCGCTGGAGCTTTCTCACCATCTACGCCGAGGGCGTCCGGTATGCCGTCATCATGGGCGTCCGGGTGGCGGCCCTGATCGCGGGGACAAGCCTTTTGACCTACACCACCAGCCCCATCGTCCTGACCGACGCCATCGAGGCGCTGCTGCGCCCCCTGAACAAGCTGCACTTCCCGGTGCACGAGCTGGCCATGATGATGAGCATCGCCCTGCGGTTCATCCCCACCCTGATCGAGGAGACCGACAAGATCATGAACGCCCAGAAGGCCCGCGGCGCCATGCTGGACACCGGCAAGCTGACCGAGCGGGTCAAGGCGCTGGTGCCGGTGCTGATCCCGCTGTTCATCTCGGCGTTCCGCCGGGCGGACGAGCTGGCCATGGCCATGGAGTGCCGCTGCTACCGCGGGGGCGAGGGCCGCACCCGCCTCAAGGTGCTGCGCTGCTGCGGGCAGGACTACATCGACCTGGCCTTCTGCATCGTGTGCTTTGGGGTGATCCTGGCCTCGCGGCTGGTGTTCCCCAACTATTAAAAAGAAGGCTGGACTGTCAGCCATGCTGAGACATTTGCACCCGGGCGCCTGGCCCCGGGGCGTCCCGGCCGTCCGCACCCACCGGCCGGCCGGGACTTTTTCTGACTATGGCATTTTTCACATTTTCGCCCTATTTGTATGCTATTTTGAATGGAGGTGCAGCCTGTGACCTGGCTGTTGACCCTGGCCTTTGACGGCACCGAATACTGCGGCTTCCAGGTGCAGCCCAACGGGCGCAGCGTGGCCGCCGCGTTCCAGGATGGGCTGGAGGCGGTGATCGGCCGCCGGCCCGACATCAAGGGGTGCAGCCGCACCGACGCGGGGGTCCATGCGCTGGGCTTCGCCCTCAGCTTTGAGGCGGACCTGCGCATCCCGCCGGAAAAGCTGCCCCTGGCCCTGAACACCAAACTGCCCCGGGACATCCGGGTGCTGAGCGCCCGGGTGGTCCCCGACGGGTTCCACGCCCGGTACGCCGCCCACACCAAGACCTACCTCTACCGCATCCGCAACAGCCCCATCGACTCCCCCTTTGAAGAGCGGTACTACTGCCGCATCCCGGGGCGGCTGGACGTGGAGCGGATGCAGCGGGCGGCGGCCCATTTTGTGGGCACCCACGATTTTCTGGCCCTGTGCGCGGCCCACAGCTCGGCGGCGGCCCACGGGGACACCGTCCGCACCATCACGGCCTGCGGGGCGGAGCGCCATGGGGACACGGTGGAGATCACCGTGACGGCGGACGGCTACCTGTACAACATGGTGCGCATCCTGGCGGGCACCCTGTGCGAAGCCGGGGCGGGCCGGCTGGACCCCGAGGCCGTGCCGGCCATCCTGGCCAGCCGGGACCGGCGCCTGGCCGGCCCCACCCTGCCGGCCAAGGGCCTGTTTTTGCACCATGTGGATTACGGAAAGGAAGCAGAGGGATGAGAAAGACCGGCCACAGGGCCCGCAGGGAGGAACTGTCTGCGGGCCGGATCGAATACATCGAAGCGGCGCGGCAGCGGCTGCGCAGCCGCCGGATGCGGCGCACCATGCTGCTGGTGGCGCTGGTGGCGGCGGCGGTGATCTACCTGACCGGGCTGGTCAACACCTCGGTCATGCTGCTGGAAGATATGGCCGACACCGTCCGCATCGCCCTGATGCCGGAGCAGGGGTTCCCCCAGCAGACCGGCGCGGGGGCGGTGTACCAGGCCGAGACCCTGGGGGGCAGCTTTGTGGTGCTGGGGGAGGAAGGCTGCACCGTCTTTTCCAACGGGGGCGGCCGTCTGAACACCGTGGGCACCGGCTACGCCCGCCCCGCCCTGGCGGCGGGCGGGAACAGCTTTGTGCTGTACAACCGCTCGGGCAGCGAGCTGCGGGTGGAAAGCCGCACCCGCGAGCTGTATACCCGCCAGACCGAGGGGCATATTTACCTGTGCGCCCTCAGCGACCGGGGCGAGCTGGCGGTGGTCACCGACGACGTGCGCAAGCTGGCCCTGCTGACCATCTACGACGCCAACCGCAACGAGCTGCTGACCTGGAGCACCACCACCGCCGAGGGCGTGCCCCTGCGGATGGATTTTTCCCCCGACGGCACCCAGCTGGCCATCGCGGCGGTCACCGCCCAGGACGGCCAGATGGTGACCAACCTCTACCTGCTCAACCTGCGCGCCGGCGAGCCCCAGCTGCTGGCCAGCGAGCCGGGCAGCACCCCCCTGGCTTTGACCTGGTGCTCCAACGACCGGCTGCTGGCCGTCTGCGACACCCACGCCGCCCTCTACGGGTCGGACGGCAGCGCCCAGGGCCGCTACGATTTCGGCGGCCAGGACGTGGCCGCCCTCTCGGCAGAAGGGGGCGGGCTGGCGGTGCTGTTCGGCAGCGGGCCGTCCAGCACCGCCCTGCTGCTGGACGGCGGGCTGGGGGTGCAGTACACGGGGCCGGTGCCCAACGCCCACGGCATCGTGCGGGGGAACGGTGCCTTTTACCTGCTGTGCGAGAGCTCGGTGGAGTGCTACGGCCTGGACGGCGCTTACCAGTGGAGCTATCCCCTGGACGCCCGGCCCCAGGCCCTGCTGGCCGGGGAGGATCTGTTCGTGTTTGCGGGCAATCTGGTCCAGCGGATCGTCCCGCCCCAGCCCGAAGAGGCAGGCAGCGGCGGAACGCTGGCACTCTGACGCAGTGTCTGATAAAAAATTTTGTGTATGTTCATGAATCCGTCATTTGTTTTTGATATGATTTGTACGGCGGTTTGGCTGGGCCTGACCGTGCATTATGCCCGCAAGGGGCTTTTGGCTGCCCTGTGCCAGATCGTGGGCAGCCTGTTCAGCCTGATCGGGGCCCAGCAGCTGGCAGCCTGGGGCTCCGGGGCGCTGTTCGACCGCTTTTTCGCGGGCAGCTTCCGGGAGCGGATCGCCGCCGGACTGTCGGCGGGGGGCGCGGCGGACCTGGGCCTGATCGCCCAGCGGTACGCAGGGTTCCTGCCCGAGAGCGTCCGCCGCCCGGTGGTGGAAGCCTGCGAGCGGGCCCTCGACGGCCTGCTGACCGACAACGTGGTCGTCATGGCCGACACCATCGTCCAGGACGTCATCCGGCCGCTGCTGACACCGGTGTTTTCACTGGTGCTGTTTTTTCTCTGTTTTGCCGGGCTGCGGATGCTCATCAGCCTGCTGGTCACCGTGCTGGGGCTGGTCAACCACCTGCCCCTGGTGGGCACGGTCAACCATCTGCTGGGGGTCCCGGTGGGGGCGCTGGCGGGGCTGGCCGATGTGTTCCTGCTGCTGTGCGTGGTCTGGGCCCTGATGGTCATCACCGGGGGCAACCTGCCCGGCCTGAACGAAGCCGCCCTGGGCGGCAGCATATATTATACGATATTCAGCCAGCTGAACCCGTTTATGGGCGCGGGGGCTGTGGGATAGGAGGAACGATATGGTCTGCATTCGCTGCAAAAAACGGCCTGCCATCATCTTCATCCAGCGGATGGAGAACGGCCAGATGAAGCAGGAGGGCTACTGCCTGCACTGCGCCCGCGAGCTGCACATCAAGCCGGTGGACGACCTGATGAAGCAGTTCGGGATGTCCGAGCAGGACATGGACAACATGGAAGACCGGATGGAAAGCATGATGGAGGAGATGGGCGAGGGGGGCAACCCCTTTGCCGCCCTGATGAAGATGCAGGATGAGGAGAACGGCGGCGCCGGGGAGGAGGACGGCTTCACCCCCGGGGGCAACGCCACCTTCCCCCTGAGCATCGCCGGCCAGGAGGGGCAGGGCGGCCCGAACGGGGCCAAAAACGGCAAGGCGGGCAAAAAGCCGCCCCGCCGCAAGTACCTGGACACCTACTGCGAGAACCTGACCGCCAAGGCCCGGGACGGCCGCCTGGACGACATCATCGGGCGGGACCGGGAGATCTACCGGACCATCCAGATCCTGTCCCGGCGGCAGAAGAACAACCCCTGCCTGATCGGCGAGGCCGGCGTGGGCAAGACCGCCATCGCCGAGGGCATCGCCGAGCGCATCGCCCGGGGGCAGGTGCCGGCCCAGCTGAAGGACAAGGAGATCTATCTGCTGGACCTGACCGCCCTGGTGGCGGGCACCCAGTTCCGCGGGCAGTTCGAGCAGCGGGTCAAGGGCCTGCTGAACGAGGTGAAGCAGGCGGGCAACGTGATCCTGTTCATCGACGAGATCCACACCATCACCGCCGCCGGCGAGAGCGAGGGCGCCATGAACGCCGGCAACATCCTCAAGCCCGCCCTCTCCCGCGGGGAGATCCAGGTGATCGGCGCCACCACTTTCTCGGAGTACCGCAAGTATATCGAGAAGGACCAGGCCCTGGAGCGCCGGTTCCAGCCGGTGCGGGTGGAAGAGCCCAGCATCGCCGACACCATCGCCGTGATGAACGGCATCAAACGCTATTACGAGGCCTACCACCACGTCCAGGTGCCGGCCGGCGTGGTCCAGGCGGCAGTGACCCTGTCCGAGCGGTACATCACCGACCGCTACCTGCCCGACAAGGCCATCGACCTGCTGGACGAGGCCTGCGCCAGCTGCAACCTGGCCCACCCCGAGATCTCGGCCTACCTGGAGGCCCGGAAAGAGCTGGACGCCCTCAAGCAGGAGGAGACCGAGATGGAATCCGCCAGCACCAACGAGGCCATCGACTACGAGGCGGTGGCCGAGCGCAAGACCCGCATCGCCCAGCTGGAGGCCGAGCTGCCCGCCAAACAGGCCGCCGCCAGCGAGATCCAGGTGACCATGGACGACCTGGCCCGGGTGATCGAGCTGTGGACCGGCATCCCTGCCGTCAAGATCCGGGAGACCGAGTATGTCCGCCTGGCCACCCTGGAGGAAGAGCTGAAAAAGAAGGTGATCGGCCAGGACGAGGCCGTCCACCTGGTGGCGCAGGCGGTCAAGCGCAGCCGCGCCGACCTGGCCGGCCGCCGCCGCCCCGCCAGCTTCATCTTCGTGGGGCCCACCGGCGTGGGCAAGACCGAGCTGGTCAAGCAGCTGGCCGGGCAGCTGTTCAGCGGCCCGGACCCCCTGATCCGGCTGGACATGAGCGAATATATGGAGAAATACGCCGTCAGCCGGATGATCGGCTCGCCCCCGGGCTACGTGGGCTATGAGGAGGCCGGCCAGCTGACCGAGAAGGTCCGCCGCCGCCCCTACAGCGTGGTGCTGTTCGACGAGATCGAAAAGGCCCACCCCGACGTGCTGAACATCCTGCTGCAGATCCTGGACGAGGGCAAGATCAACGACGCCCAGGGCCGTACGGTGGATTTCTCCAACACGGTCATCTGCATGACCTCCAACGCCGGCTCTTCGGAGCAGGGGACCGGGGGCCTGGGCTTCAACAAGAGCGCCGGGGAGATGACCGCCGACAAGACCATGAAGGCCCTGCGCCAGTTCCTGCGGCCCGAGTTCTTGGGCCGTGTGGATGAGGTCATCGTCTTCCAGCCCCTGGGCAGCGAGACGCTGGAGAAGATCGCCGCCCTCATGCTGGAAGAATACCGCCCCGGCATGGAGGCCAAGGGCATCGCCTACCGCTACACCCCCGCGGCCCTCAAGGCCCTGGTGGCCCAGTGTGAGGGGGGCAAGTTCGGCGCGCGGGACCTGCGCCGGATCATCCGCAAGACGGTGGAGGACGAGGCCGCCAACCGCATCGTGGACGGCCAGCTGGCCGCCGGCGGCAGCCTGACGGTGGACGCCGGCCCCGACGGCAAGGTGGTCATCCTGTAAAATTGGCAAACTGTTCTACAAACAGTCGAAACTCCCGCCCGGCCTGCCGGCGCGGGGCGACTGCAAGATTCAGCGCTGGGAGCGCGCAGGGCCGTGGGGCCGGGCGCGCGGCCCGGCGCTCACTTTTGCCCCGGTGCGGCGCGCCGGGAGCGGAAATTTTCCAAAAGCACTTTCCAACAGTAAAGCAAAATGCTATACTAAAAGAGCGCAGCCGCGGCAAAGGGCCAAAGCTGCCGACAAAAAGTATAAAAATGCGAAATATGTACAGGAGGGAGATTGTTTCTTTGACCCAGCTTCTGATACGCGCTTTTGTCAAGGACCACCAGAACCGGCAGGACCCTGCCGTCCGGGAGCGCTACGGCCGGCTGGCCGGCATCGTGGGGGTGGTCTGCAACCTGCTGCTTTTTGCGGGCAAGGTGACGGTGGGCACCCTGTTCGGCTCCATCGCCATCACGGCCGATGCGGTCAACAACCTGTCCGACGCTTCGTCCAGCGTGGTCAGCCTGGTGGGCTTCAAGCTGGCGGCCAAGGCCCCCGACGCCGAGCATCCCTACGGCCACGCCCGCTACGAATACGTGGCCGGGCTGGCGGTCAGCACCATGATCATGGCCATCGGCCTCAGCCTGCTCAAAGAGTCGGTGGTCAAGGTCATCCACCCCGAGCCGGTGGGCTTCAGCCTGCTGACGGTGGGGGTGCTGCTGGCCTCCATCGCGGTCAAGCTGTGGCTCAGCCGGTTCAACCGCACCGTCGGCCAGGCCATCCACTCCGACACCCTGCTGGCCACCGCCGCCGACAGCCGCAACGATGTGATCTCCACCGGCGTCGTCCTGCTCTCGGCGGTGCTGTGCAATGCCACCGGTCTGGACGTCATCGACGGCGTCATGGGCGTGGGGGTGGCGGCCTTCATCCTGTGGTCGGGCTGGGGCCTGGTGCAGGATACCCTCAGCCCCCTGCTGGGGGAGAGCCCTTCCCCCGAGCTGGTGACCGAGCTGGAGAAAAAAGTCCTGTCCTACCCGCGGGTGCTGGGGGTCCACGACCTGATGGTCCACGACTACGGCCCGGGGCGGCAGTTCGCCTCCCTGCACGTGGAGTTCCCCACCGAGGTGGACCCGCTGGACGCCCACGACCTGATCGACAACATCGAGCGGGACGTCCGGGAGGAGATGCACATCCAGCTGACCATCCACTATGACCCCATCGTCACATCCGACGCCCGGGTGGGGGTGCTGCGGGCCCGCCTGAGCCAGGAGCTGGCCCGGATCGACCCCGCCCTTTCCATCCACGACCTGCGGCTGGTGCCGGGGCCCACCCACACCAACGTCCTGTTCGACCTGGTGTTCCCGGCGGGGTACCCCGGCGACCAGCAGGCCGTCCGGGCCCGCCTGGAAGAGTTCGTCACCGCCCAGGATATGTCCTACATCTGCAAGATCAAGGTGGAACAGAGCTATGTCGCGGCCCAGCCCGCGCCAAGCGCCAAAAAGGGGGAGAACTGATGCTGAACGAAACTTACCGCCGGATGCTGGCCAACAAGAGCGTCATCCGGGAGACCGCCGCCTACGGCCAGCGCCGCGCCGCCGAGATCGGCCGGGAGAACGTGTTCGATTACTCGCTGGGCAACCCCAGCGTGCCCTGCCCGCCGGCCTTCACGGAGGCCATGCAGGACCTGCTGGCCCATGAGGACCCGGTGGCCCTGCACGGCTACTGCCCCAACCAGGGGGACCCGGGGTTCCGCACGGCGGTGGCCGCCCATCTGCGGGCCCGGTTCGGCCTGCCCTATGAGCAGAAGCATATCTTCCCCACCACCGGCGCGGCGGGGGCCATCGCCCACGCCCTGCGGGCCGTCACGGCCCCCGGCGACCAGGTGCTGACCTTTGCCCCCTACTTCCCGGAGTACGGCCCCTACGTGGCGGGCGCCGGCGCAGAGCTGCGGGTGGTGCCCGCCCAGGCCCCGGCCTTCCAGCCCAACCTGGACGCCCTGGAGGCCATGCTGACCCCCGGCGTCGCCGCTGTCCTCATCAACACCCCCAACAACCCCACCGGCGTGGTCTATTCGGCCAGGACGCTGGCCCGGCTGGCCGGCATCCTGGCCCGGAAAAGCGCCGCCTACGGCCACACCATCTTCCTGGTCAGCGACGAGCCCTACCGGGACATCGTCTTTGACGGGGGGACGGTGCCCTACCCGGCGGCCTTCTACCCCCACACCCTGACCTGCTTCTCCTTCTCCAAGAGCCTGAGCCTGCCCGGCGAGCGCCTGGGCTATGTGGCGGTGGCCCCCGGCTGCGAAGGGGAGGAGGTGCTGGTGGACATGATGGCCCAGGTCTCCCGCTTCACCGGCCACAACTGCCCCCCCAGCATCATCCAGAAGGCGGCGGCCCGCTGCCTGGACGTCACCAGCGACCTGGCGGTCTACGAGGAGAACATGAACCTGCTCTACGACGCTTTGCGGGGGCTGGGCTTTGAGGTGGAGCGCCCGGGCGGGACCTTCTATATCTTCCCCAAGGCGCTGGAGCCCGATGCCAATGCGTTCTGCCGCAAGGCCCGGGAATTTGACCTGCTGCTGGTGCCCAGCGATACCTTTGGGGTGGAGGGCTATGTCCGGCTGGCCTACTGCATCGAGACCGAGAAGGTCCGCCGCAGCCTGCCCGCCCTGGAACGGCTGGCGGCTGCCTACAAGTAAACGAACCGTATCATACGGCTTGTAATATGACAGAGAGGAAAGGGAACTGACCATGGAAAAGATCAAGATGACCACCCCCCTTGTGGAAATGGACGGCGACGAGATGACCCGCATCCTGTGGCGGAGCATCAAGGAGGAACTGATCCTGCCCTTTGTGGACCTCAAGACCGAGTATTATGACCTGGGCCTGCCCAACCGGGACGCCACCGGCGACCAGGTGACGATGGACGCCGCCCTGGCCAACAAGAAGTACGGCGTGTCGGTCAAGTGCGCCACCATCACCCCCAACGCCCAGCGGATGGACGAGTACAAGCTGCACGAGATGTGGAAGAGCCCCAACGGCACCATCCGCGCCGTGCTGGACGGCACCGTGTTCCGCGCCCCCATCATGATCGACTGCATCAAGCCGGCGGTCCGCAGCTGGAAAAAGCCCATCACCATCGCCCGCCACGCCTACGGCGACGTGTACAAGTGCACCGAGTTCCGGGTGCCGGGCCCCGGCCGGGCCGAGCTGCGCTTTACCGGCGAGGACGGCTCGAAGCAGGAGGCCGTCATCTACGATTTCGAGTGCCCCGGCGTGCTGCAGGGCTCCTACAACAAGGACAGCTCCATCGCCAGCTTTGCCCGCAGCTGCTTTGCCTATGCCCTTGACGCCAGGCAGGACCTGTGGTTCGGCGCCAAGGACACCATCTCGAAAAAGTACGACCACACCTTCAAGGACATCTTCCAGGAGATCTACGACGCCGAATACAAGGAGCAGTTCGAGGCCGCCGGCATCACCTACTTCTACAGCCTGATCGACGACATCGTGGCCCGAGTCATCCGCAGCGAGGGCGGCTTCATCTGGGCCTGCAAGAACTACGACGGCGACGTGATGAGCGATATGGTCTCCACCGCCTTCGGCTCGCTGGCCATGATGACCAGCGTCCTGGTCAGCCCCGACGGCAAGTACGAGTACGAGGCCGCCCACGGCACCGTCACCCGCCACTATTACCGCTGGCTGAAGGGCGAAAAGACCTCCACCAACCCCATGGCTACCATTTTTGCCTGGTCCGGCGCCCTGAAAAAGCGGGGCGAGCTGGACGGCCTGCCCGGCCTGGTGGCCTTTGGCGAGGCGCTGGAGGCCGCCAGCCTCCAGACCCTGAACGACGGCGTCATGACCAAGGACCTGTGCGCCCTGGCCGAGGGGGTCACCCCCACCGCCGTGGACAGCGAAGCCTTCATCCAGGCCATCCGCCAGCGGCTGGAGGCCCGGCTGGGCGCGTAAGGCCCGGCCTGCGAAACCACTCGATCCTGCCTTTGTTTTGTCCCGCCCGGCGCAGAACGCCCGGCGGGACTTTTTTGCAAAATTCTTGCCTTTGGCAAACTTTTCAGGTACAATAAATGTGGATGTCAAAATGCACGATAAGATTTCGTCCGATCGGCATGATTTTGACTGAAAGAGAGAAAAGACCGCAAATTCCTTTAGGATAGGAGGACAAGACCTTTGAAACGACTGGTGATCGAAACGCCCCGCCAGTCCCAGCGCGTGCTGGAGGGGCTGTACCGGGACATGGAGCGCCGGATCGCTTCCAGCCCGCTGGGCCTGTGCCCGGTGGATATGGCGCTGAATTTCCTGCGGCTGTGCCATGCGCAGACCTGCGGCAAGTGCGTGCCCTGCCGGGTGGGCCTGGGCCAGCTGACCATGATGCTGGAGGATGTGCTGGACGGCGAGGGGGGCCTTGATCTGATCGACCGGATCGAGAGCACGGCCCAGGTCATCTCGGACACCGCCGACTGCGCCATCGGCTACGAGGCGGCCCGGATGGTGCTGCAGGGGGTGCGCGGCTTCCGGGACGACTACGAGGAGCACCTGCTGCGGGGCCGCTGCATCTGCGGGCTGCAGCACTCCATCCCCTGCACGGTGGTCTGCCCGGCCCACGTGGACGTCCCCGGCTACATCGCCCTGGTCAAGGCGGGCCGCTGCGAGGACGCCGTCCGCCTGATCCGCAAGGACAACCCCTTCCCGGCGGTGTGCGGCTATGTCTGCGAGCACCCCTGCGAAGCCCGCTGCCGCCGCCACATGGTGGACGACGCGGTGAACATCTGCGGCATCAAGCGCTATGCGGTGGACCACGCCGGCCCCATCGAGCCGCCCCCCTGCGCCGAGCCCACCGGCAAAAAGGTGGCCATCGTGGGCGGCGGCCCCGGCGGCCTGACGGCGGCCTACTTCCTCACCCTGATGGGCCACAGGGCTGTGGTCTATGAACAGCGCCACAAACTGGGCGGGATGCTGCGCTACGGCATCCCCGACTACCGCCTGCCCCCCGACGTGCTGGACAAGGACATCCAGTACATCCTGGACACCGGGGTCGAGACGGTCATGGACACCGAGGTGGGCGGCCCCGGCCTGAGCCTGGACCAGCTGAAGGCCCAGTACGACGCGGTGTACATCTCCATCGGCGCCCACGACGACAAAAAGCTGCGCATCCCCGGTGAGGACAGCCAGGGCGTGGTCAGCGCCGTGCGGATGCTGCGGGACATCGGCGAGGGCCGGGTCCCCGACCTGGCGGGCAAGCGGGTGGTGGTGATCGGCGGCGGCAACGTGGCCATGGACGCCACCCGCACCAGCCTGCGGCTGGGGGCCGCCCATGTGACCTGCGTCTACCGCCGCCGGGTGGAGGATATGACCGCCCTGCCCGAAGAGGTGGACGAGGCCAAGGCGGAGGGCGGCGAGATCCTGCCCCTGCACGCCCCCGACCACATCGAAGTGGACGAGAACGGCCGCGCCGCGGCCCTGTGGGCCCAGCCCCAGCTGATCGGCAGGGTGGGCCGGGACGGCCGCCCTGCGCCCCAGAAGGCCGCCACCCCGCCGGTCCGCATCCCCTGCGACTACGTCATCGTGGCCATCGGCCAGGCCATCCACTCCAAGCCCTTTGAGGAGGGCGGCATCGGCACCCGCTGGGGGGCCATCCAGGCCGAGAGCTCTTCCTTCGTGCCGGGCAGCGGCAACGTGTTCGCCGGCGGCGACGCGGTGTCCGGGCCGGCCACCGTCATCCGCGCGGTGGCGGCGGGCAAGGTCGCAGCCGACAACATCGACAGCTTCCTGGGCTACCACCACACCATCACGGTGGACGTGGAGGTGCCCGCGCCCCAGCTGACCAACACCCCGGCCTGCGGCCGGGTCAACCTGCGGGGCCGCCCCATCGAGGCCATCGCCGGCGACTTTGGCCTGGTGACCGACGGCATGACCGAGGAAGAGTGCCAGCAGGAGTGCAGCCGCTGCCTGCGCTGCGACCACTTCGGCTACGGCGTGTTTAAGGGAGGAAGAAATATCAAATGGTAACACTGAACATCGACGGCCGGACCATCTGCGTGCCGGAAGGGACCACCATCCTGGACGCCGCCCTCTCGGCCGGGATCCATATCCCCCACCTGTGCTACCTGAAAGGGATCAACGAGATCGGCGCCTGCCGGCTGTGCTGCGTCGAGGTGGAAGGGGAGGACAAGCTCATCCCCGCCTGCAACAACGTGGTGGCCGAGGGCATGGCCATCCACACCAACAACGCCCGGGTCCGGCTGGCCCGGCGCACCAACCTGCAGCTGATCCTCAGCCGGCACGACTCCAAGTGCGCCCTCTGCGTGCGCAGCGGCAACTGCGAGCTGCAGACCCTGTCCAACGACCTGGGCCTGGTGTCCAACCCCTTCCGGGAAAACCTGCCGGCCGAAAAACTGCGCCGCTGGGACCGCACCTTCCCCCTGATCCGGGACACCACCAAGTGCATCGAGTGCATGCGCTGCATCCAGATCTGCGACAAGGTCCAGAGCCTGAACGTCTGGGACCTGGTGGCCACCGGCAGCCACACCCGGGTCAACGTGTCGGAAAACCGCACCATCCGGGAGGCCGACTGCTCGCTGTGCGGCCAGTGCATCACCCACTGCCCGGTGGGCGCTTTGCGGGAGCGGGACGACGTCCAGGCGGTGCTGCGGGCCATCGAGGACCCCGAGACGGTCACGGTGGTCCAGATCGCGCCGGCGGTCCGCACCGCCTGGGGCGAGGCCTTTGGGCTGGAGCCCGAGCAGGCCACCGTCAACCGGCTGGCCGGCGCGCTGCGGCAGGTGGGCTTTGACTATGTGTTCGACACCAGCTACTCCGCCGACCTGACCATCATGGAAGAGAGCGCCGAGTTCCTGGACCGGCTGGGCAAAGGGGAGCTGGAGCAGTACCCCATGTTCACCAGCTGCTGCCCCGGGTGGGTGCGGTTCGTCAAGAGCCAGTTCCCCCAGCTGGTGGGCCAGCTGTCCACCGCCAAGAGCCCCCAGCAGATGTTCGGCGCGGTGGTCAAGAACTGGTTCGCCCGGCGGATCGGGGTGGCCCCCGAGAAGATCTGCTGCGTGTCCATCATGCCCTGCGTGGCCAAAAAAGCAGAGTGCGACCTGCCCACCATGCGCAATGCCGAAGGCGTCCCCGATGTGGACTACGTCCTGACCACCCGGGAGGTGGTCCGGCTGCTGCGGTCGGAGCACGTGCCAGTGGCCTCGGTGCTGGAGGCCCCCTTCGACCGGCTGCTGGGGGATTACACCGGCGCGGGCGTCATCTTCGGCGCCACCGGCGGCGTCATGGAGGCCGCCCTGCGCACCGCCTATTACCGTGTGACCGGGACCAACCCCCGGCCCGACGCCTTCCGCAGCGTGCGGGAGGCCCGCCGCGGGGATGCCCGCGCCTGGCGGGAGGCGGAGTTCGACATCGCCGGCAGCACCGTCCGGGTGGCGGTGGCCAGCGGCCTGGGCAACGCCCGGGCCCTGTGCGAGGCCATCGTCAAGGGCGAGGTGCAGGTCCAGTTTGTGGAGATCATGGCCTGCCCCGGCGGCTGCGCGGGCGGCGGCGGCCAGCCCATCCACTGCGACGACGTCGAGCGGGCCCACGAGCGGGGCCAGGTGCTGTATGGCCTGGACCGGGCCAGCGCCGTCCGCTTCAGCCACGAGAACGCCGACGTCCTGGCCCTCTACCGGGAGGAGCTGGGCGAGCCTTTGAGCGAAGAAGCCGAGACCTGGCTCCACACCGACCACTTCGCCTGGCAGATGCCGGGCGGGCCCGGATCGGAACAGCCACTGTAAACAAAAAAGAGGGCCGGCCCCATTGTGCGGGGCCGGCCCTTTTGGTTGGTTGGTACGACTTTAGGAGTTCTTCATGACCACGTTCTCGACGCTGTCCGCGATCTCCTCGCAGGCGTCGGCGCATTTTTCCAGGTAGGTGTAGATCTCCTCCCAGGCCATGATCTCGCGGATGTCCAGCCCCGGTTCCACGTGCAGCTGGCGCATATTGGCGATGAACAGGCGGTCGCTCTCTTCCTCCAGGGAGTTGATGTGGATGATGTACTCCTTCAGCTTTTTGGAGTGGCGGAAGTCGGCAAACTCTTCGAGCATCTTGCAGACTTCCTCGCAGCCGCGGATCACCACGTCCAGCATATTGATGGCGTCGGGGCGGATGCTCTGGATGTTGTGGATGTACACCCGCATGCAGACTTCCTCGATCTTGTCGGTCAGGGTGTCGATGTTGGTGCTCAGGGCCGAGATGTCCTCCCGCTCGATGGGGGTGATAAAGGCCTTGGCCAGCTTGTCGGTCATGCCGTGGCGGCATTTGTCGGCGGCGTGCTCGATGTCGTGGATCTGGTCCATCCACTGGGGCATCCGGGCCGGGTCAAAGCTGCGGAAAATGTCCTTCAGCATCAGGGCGGCCTTGCTGGCAAAACCGGCGCACTCGATAAAATTGTCAAAATAAATGGCGTCCTGCTTTTTCGACATAATTGCTTACTCCTTTTATGTTACCAGATCTGCATGAATACCTTGGCCATGACAAAGCTGATGAGGCCGCACCCGGGGAAGGTGAAGATCCAGGTCAGCATCATATCCTTGACGACGCCGTAGTTGATGGCGGACAGACGCTTGACCGCGCCCACGCCCATGATGGCGCTGGTCTTGGTGTGGGTGGTGGACACCGGGATGCCCAGCAGGCTGGAATACAGCAGGCAGAGCGCGCCCGCCAGGTCGGCGCAGAAGCCCTGATACCGCTCCAGCTTGACCATGTCCATGCCCACCGACTTGATGATCTTTTCGCCGCCCACGCTGGTGCCCAGGGCCATGACCACGCTGCACAGCAGCATCAGCCAGACGGGGATCTCCATGCCGGCCACCGAGCCCTGGCCATGGGCAAAGGCCAGCCCCAGGAACAGCACGCCGATGAACTTCTGGCCGTCCTGGGCGCCGTGCATGAAGCTCATGCCCGCGGCGCCGGCGATCTGGGCCACGCGGAAAAAGCGGTTGGCGGCCCGCAGCTCGATGTTGCGGCACAGGACGGTGACCAGCTTGCAGATGACCCAGCCGGTGGCAAAGCCCAGCAGCAGGCTGAGGGCCAGGCCGTACAGCACCTTGACCCACTCGTTGAAGTTGATGCCGCCCACGCCCCCCTGGATGGCGATGGCCGCGCCGGACAGGCCGGCGATCAGGCTGTGGCTCTCGCTGGTGGGGATGCCAAAGATGGACGCGCCCACGCTGTAGACCACGATGGACAGCAGCGCCGCGCACAGGGCGATCAGGGCGCTGCCGGTGTCGGAGCCAAAGTCCACCATGTTGCTGATGGTGGAGGCCACCGAGCTGTTGATCTGGGTCATGACGAACACGCCGAGAAAGTTGAAAAAGGCGCTCATCCAGATGGCCTGGCGCACACCGAGGCACCGGGTGGTGACGCAGGTGGCGATGGCGTTGGGCGCATCGGTCCAGCCGTTGACGAAGATGACCCCCAGTGTGAACGCCACGGTGACGATCAGGATCGGGTTGCCGGCCAGCTGCCCCCAAAATGAGGTAAATGACAGATCCATAAAATTGATACAGACTCCTTTCGGCAGGTCCAGCGGGGCGGCGCAGGCCGCAGTCCGGCCTTGAGCGGCCCCGGGACGGGAAACGAAACGCCCCTGTCGGGCCGAAGCCGCAAAACATCCAAGAGCTGAGACTTTCTGCACGCACCGATGCACGAAAATCTTACATCTATTTTACTTGATTTATATCTGTTTTGCAAGAATAATGTCGCGCCAAAAGGCGCTGCCCGCGCCAGGCATACAAAAAAGCAGCGGTCCCACGCTGGAAACCGCTGCCTATCGCCGTACTTTTACCTATATTTTACGATTCTTTTACATTGAGCTGCGCCGCAGAGCGCCGCCCTTCAGCCCAGGCGGGCGTATTCCTCGTCGGAGACGGCCTCGCACCACTCGTTGCGGGTGTCCTCGCCGGGCACCTCGAGGGCCACGTGGGAGAACCAGCTGTCTTTGGCTGCGCCGTGCCAGTGCTTGACCTCGGGGGGGATGACCACCGTGTCGCCGGGGGCCAGCGGCTGGGCCGGCTTGCCCCATTCCTGGTACCAGCCGCGGCCGGCGGTGCACAGCAGGATCTGCCCGCCGCCCTTGGCCGCGTGATGGATGTGCCAGTTGTTGCGGCAGCCCGGCTCAAAGGTGACGTTGGCGGCAAAGACGCCGTTCTCGCCGCCGAGGGGCTTCAGGTAGCTCTGGCCCACGAAGTAGGCGGCATAAGCGTCGTTGGGGGCGCCCAGGCCGAACAGGCCGCCCTCCGGCTCCTGGGCCTCCTCGTCGGCCCAGACCTCCTTGGCCATCCGGAAGGCGGCCCAGGCCTTGGGCCACCCGGCGTAAAAGGCCGCGTGGGTGATGATCTCCGCGATCTCGGAGCGGGTGATGCCGTTCTTTTTGGCGCTCATCAGGTGGAACTGGAAGGAAGAATCCACCAGCCCCTGCGAAAGCAGGGAGACCACCGTGACCAGGGAGCGGTCCCGGAGGGAGAGCTTATCTTCCCGGCTCCATACCTCGCCGAAAAGGACGTCGTCGTTGAGCTGGGCAAACTTGGGAGCGAATGCGCCGAGCTGGTCCCGCCCGGCTGTCTGTTTGACTGCCATTGTTTCTGCCTCCATTCGTTGATGCAGTGGTTTGATGGCTCTATTGTAGCGCATCCGGGCGGGAATGTCGAATACTTCGTTTTTATGTTCGAACATTCCCAAAACGTATCCGTTCCGTCCGGCCCGGCGGGGAGGCGAGAAAAAATCCTGCCCGGCCGACGGCTCGGACGGACAGGACAGGCATCAGACGCTCATTTTGATGCGGGAGGCGGGCAGCTTGTTCATGGCGCTCTGGTCCAGGTCGGCGGTCAGGGCTTCGCCGGCGGCGGCCATGTCCGCGTCCACCAGGGCGGCGCCCATATCCGACAGGATGGTGGCCCGCAGGGTGTCCAGGGTCATGGTCTCGAGGGGGTCCAGACGCATGGCGATCAGCAGGGAGGTGGCGCCGTAGTCCACCGCCGCGGCCTCGCCGATGCCAAGGCCGCCCAGGGTGGCGGCGGCTTCCTCGGAGAAGGTGCCGTCCATCTGGCTGCGGCTCAGGAAGCTGGAGCTGAGCTGGGCGGCGGCGTCCTCGGCGGTGAGCTCGGCGTCCAGCACGGCGTAGATGCCGGGCAGGGCGTCCGCCACCACCTGGTCAAAGGTGTCGGGGGTGCTGGCCGCCGCGGCCTCCTGGGCCAGGCGGCGCATCTCGGCGGTCTGGTCCTCGTCCGCAAAGGCGAAGGTGGAGGTGTTGTAGAGGGGGACGGTGGCGTAGCGGAGGTAGAGCATCTCGTTTTGGAGATGGTCGGTCAGCTCCTCGTCGGTGAGGGGGGTCTCGCCCTCCTGGCCGTAGATCAGGTCGATGAGGGCGGTCTGCTTGGCCAGGTTGTATTCGTAGTTGCGGATGGTCTCCTCCCCGATGCCGTTGGCGGCGTAGAGGCTGCCGTAGTTTTGCAGCAGCTGGTCGGTGTAGCTGTCAGCCTGGGCGGTGTAGGCGGGGTCCAGCTCGCCGCCCAGCTCGGCAAACCGGGCTTCCACCGCCACATAGCGGCGCAGCTCCTCCAGGGTGGTCTGGGCCACAAAGTCGCTGACGGTGACGGCCTCGCCCCCGTCGGGGGTGATGGTCTCGTTCAAAAAGGATTTGACGCTGGCGGGGTCCTGGTCCTCTCCGGCGTACTGGGCGGCCTGCTGGTAGGCGTCGAACTGGGCCAGCAGGTACAGGCCCGAGCTGATCTCCTGCCCGCCGATGGCGCCCACCGTAGCGGGGGTGGAGATATGGCAGCCGGCCAGGGATAAGCAGAGCGCCAGCGCACTGGCCAGCGCGAGCAGTTTTTGTTTCATGTGCGGTATGCTCCTTTGCTGTTTTTTGAGCGGATAGCTCCCTCAGTATAAACCCGGCGGGCGGGGCGCGTCAAGGGTTTGGGGCCGAAGGGGCGGTGGTTTTGTCCTGGATGGCGGCCATGGCCTGCAAAAGCTGCTGCAGCAGCTCGAGGGGCTTTTCCTCCTCCCGCAGGCGGACCGACAGGTAGGGCCTGGCCCCGGCCCCCGCGGTCACCCGGCCGTCGAAGGCGGCCAGCAGGCCGCGGATCATGGGCAGGTCCAGCTTTTCCAGCGAGAGGGTCAGCAGGTCCTTTTTCTGGGTGACCTCGTACACCCCCACCGATGCCGCCAGCACCCGGACGAGGGAGACGTTCACCAGGTCGCTGACCGAGGCCGGCGGGTCGCCGTAGCGGTCGATCAGTTCGTCCAGCACGTCGGCGGCGTCGGCGGGGTTCTGGACGGCGGCGATGCGGCGGTAGGCCTCGATCCGGCCCGGGCCGTCGGGGATATACCGCTCGGGGATATAGGCGTCCACCCGCAGGTCCACCAGGCACTCGCTCTTGTCCCGCTGGACCGGCTCGCCCCGGGCGGCGGCGATGGCCTGGTTGAGCATCTTCATATAGAGGTCGTAGCCCACGGCCTCCATGTGGCCGTGCTGGCTGTGGCCCAGCAGGTTGCCCGCGCCCCGGATCTGCAGGTCCCGCATGGCGATGCGGAAGCCCGAGCCGAAGGCGGTGAACTCCCGGATGGCGGACAGCCGCTTCTGGGCGATGTCGGACAGGGTCTTGTCCCGGCGGAAGGTGAAGTAGGCGTAGGCCTTGCGGCCGCTGCGGCCCACCCGGCCCCGCAGCTGGTACAGCTGGGCCAGGCCCATCCGGTCGGCGTCCTCGATGATCAGGGTGTTGCAGTTGCGCACGTCGATGCCCGTTTCGATCAGGGTGGTGCAGACCAGCACGTCCAGCTCGCCGTTCAGCAGCTTTTCCCAGACGGGGTTCAGCTCTTCCTCGGTCATTTTGCCGTGGGCGATGCCCACCCGGGCCCCGGGGGCCATCCGCTGGACCCGGGCGGCGGTGGTCTCGATGTTGTCCACCCGGTTGTGCAGGTAGTAGACCTGCCCGCCCCGGGCCAGCTCCTTTTTGATGGCCTCGGCCAGGATGACCTCGTTGTATTCCAGCACAAAGGTCTCCACCGGCTGGCGCTCGAAGGGGGGCTCCTCGATGGTGGACATATCCCGGATGCCGCTCATGGCCATGCTGAGGGTGCGGGGGATGGGGGTGGCGGACAGGGTGAGCATATCCACCCCGATGAAACTCTGCTTCAGCTTTTCCTTGTGGCGGACGCCGAAACGCTGCTCCTCGTCGATGATGACCAGCCCCAGGTCGTGGAAGCAGACGTCCTTGGACAGCAGCCGGTGGGTGCCCACCACGATGTCGGCGCTGCCGGCCTGCAGGCTGCGCAGGGCCTCCTTCTGCTGTTTGGCGGTGCGGAAGCGGGACAGCAGCTCCACCCGGACCGGGAAAGCCTCCATCCGGGAGAGGATGGTGTTGTAGTGCTGCCAGGCCAGCAGGGTGGTGGGGGCCAGGATGGCGCACTGTTTGCCCCCCATCACGCACTTGAAGGCGGCCCGCAGGGCCACCTCGGTCTTGCCGACCCCCACGTCCCCGCAGAGCAGCCGGTCCATGGGCCAGGCGTGCTCCATGTCGTTTTTGATCTCGGCGGTGGCGGCCAGCTGGTCCTCGGTCTCGTCGTACTCAAAACGGGCCTCGAAGTCCTGCTGCCACTCGCCGTCCGGGGGGAAAGCGAAGCCCCTGGCCTGCTTGCGGCGGGCGTAGAGCTCGATCAGCTCCTGGGCCATCTCCTCGGTGGCTTTTTTGACCCGGGCGCGGGTGCGCTGCCACTCGGCGCCGCCCAGCTTGGCCAGGCGGACTTTGTCCTCGTCGCCGGGGGGCGTGTAGCGGCTGAGCAGGTCCAGCTGGGTGACCGGCACATACAGCACGTCCGAGCCGGAATACTGGATCTTGAGGTAATCCTTGGTGGCGCCCTGGACCTCCAGCCGCTGGATGCCGGCGTACATGCCGATGCCGTGGCTCTGGTGGACCACATAGTCCCCCGGCTTGACGTCGGCCAGGCTGGACAGGGCGTCCTTGTTCTTTTTGCGCTTTTTGGCGGCGGCCCCGGCGGCTTCGTCCACGCCGTGGCGGCGGCTGGTCAGGACGGCGCAGCGGGCAAAGGGCAGGGTGCAGCCGGCGTTCAGGTGGCCCGGCAGCACCTGCACCAGCCCCGGCGAGGGCCGGATGTCCCGGCTCATGCTGACGGTGTAGCCCTTGTCGGTCAGGTCCCGGGTGAGGGCGGCCGCGCCCTTGGGGGTGCCGGAATAGAGGGTGACGGCGTACCCCTGCTGGACCAGGGGGTCCAGGTCCTCCAGCAGGCTGCGCAGCTCCCCGTTCCAGCTGGGGGAGACGTGGGCCTCGGCGTTGATGAGGTCCTTGAGCTTGAACTCGTTCATCCCCCGCAGAAAGTTTTCGCACAGGAGGGCGGGGTATTTCCCGGCGGCCGCGGCCAGGTCGGCCATGGTCAGGTACAGCACGTCCAGGCCGGGGCAGAGGATGCCCTCTTCCAGCAGGCCGGTCAGCTCCTCGCCGCGGCGGTACTCGGCGGCCTTCTGGGCGTCCCGGATGCCGCCCACCTCATCCAGGATGAGCAGGGGCGCGTCCAGGTGGTCCAGCAGGGTGGCGGGCTGGGGGTAGCGGATGCCGTAGTATTTGTCCATGGCCTCGGGCATCTGGCCGGCGTCCAGCTGGGCCAGATCGGGAGCCATGGCCTGCTCCAGGGCGGCGCGGCGCTTGCCCCGGGCTTTTTGGGCGGCGGCGCGCAGGGCCGCGGCGGTCTCCTCGCAGCTGCCGAACAGCACCTCCCGGGCGGGGGAGAGGTAGATCTTGCTCAGGGAGGCGTCCCGGCGCTGGCTCATCAGGTCGAAGGAGGAGATGGAGTCGATCTCCTCGTCCCAGAACTCGAGGCGGGCCGGGGCGTGCATATCCGGGGGATAAATGTCCACGATGTCGCCCCGGACGCTGAACTGGCCGGGCCCCTCCACCTGGCTGCGGCGGATGTAGCCCGCCGCAAACAGCTGCCGGACCAGCGCGTCCCGGGAGAAGGACATCCCCGGCTTGAGGGTCAGGGTGTTGGCCATGAACTCGGCCCGGGGCACGGTGTACTGCAGCAGGGCCTCGACAGGGACGCAGACGGCCTTCAGCCGCCCTCCCGCCAGGGCGCCCAGCACCGACAGGCGGCGGTACTCGTATTCGCGGCCCGCCCCCTCCACCGGGCGGAGCATGAAGTCCCGCGGGGGAAAAACATCCGCCGCCACCCCCAGGGTGTTGAGGCCGGCGGCAAAGTGGGTGGCCTCGGCCTCGCCGGGGGTCACGATGCACAGAGGGTGCTCCAGGTCGCGGGCCAGCAGGGCATAGACCAGCGCCCGCCCGGCGGGGGGCAGGCCAAACAGCGCCGCCGGGCCCGGCGAGGCCAGGCTGGCGGCGATCTTCTGGTATTCGGCGGTTTGCTTCAACAGGGCCTCATACATGGGGCGTTCACCTCGCAACATTCGTCCGGGCCGGCAGCCCGGACCTCTCCAGGGATCGCTGGCGTCCCTGCGTCAGCGGTTGTATTTGTTCTGGGCCTCGGCCAGCTTGCCGGCCATCAGCAGGCGGGCGGCCGCCTCCACGTCGGGCCAGCGGCCGGCCACGGCCTTGGCGTCCTCTTCCGGGAAGCGCCCCAGCACCCAGTCGGCCAGGTCATAGTCGGGGCGGGGCTTTTCCCCCACGCCGATGCGGATGCGGGGGAAGGCGTCGGTCCCCAGCCGGGCGATGATGCTCTTCAGGCCGTTGTGGCCCCCCGCCGACCCCGAGGGCCGGATGCGCAGCTTGCCGGGGGCCTGGGTCACGTCGTCGCAGAGGACGATGACGTGGCTGGGCGGGATCTTGAAAAAGGCGGCCAGGGGGGCGATGGAGTCGCCCGACAGATTCATATAGGTGAGGGGCTTGAGCAGGCAGACCTTGCGGCCGTCCACCTCGCCCTGGCCCCACAGGCCCTGGAACTTGGCCTTGGAGACGGGGATGCCCCACTTGCCGGCCAGGTAGTCCAGGGCGGCGAAGCCGGTGTTGTGGCGGGTGCCCTCATATTTGGCCTCGGGGTTGCCCAGGCCGGCGATCAACCAGATGTCGTTTGCAGTCATAGTGTGTCCTGTTCGTATCGTATGCAGAAGGGTTTCAGACGGACAAAAAGGAACGGGCCGTACACCTTTCAAGCCGGTGCACAGCCTAGGGTGTATCTGAAAACTCCTCAACACTGTCCCATTCTACCAGAAAGGCGCATCTGCTGCGTTGCATTCGCTTGCATTCCATGGAGGAGTGCGGCGCTCATGCGCCTTGCATCTGCACCTTTCTGGCGAATGGTTCAGCATTTTTGACTTCTCAGATACACCCTGGTCCTGCGGGATGTTGGGAGCGCGGCGGCGGGTCAGTCCTGCCCGGCCTGCTCGGCTTCCAGACGCTGTTTTTTGGCGATGTAGGCCTCCATCTTGGGGACGGCCCAGCCCTCCACGTTGGCCTGGCGGCCCCGTTCGATGGCCAGAGCCCCGGCGGGCACGTCCTGGGTGACGGTGCTGCCGGCGGCGGTGTAGGCGCCGTCCCCCACCGTCACCGGCGCCACCAGGTTGGTGTTGCAGCCGATGAAGCAGTAATCCCCGATGGTGGTGCGGTACTTGTTTTGGCCGTCGTAGTTGCAGGTGACGGTGCCGCAGCCGAAGTTGCAGTATTTGCCCACGTCGCTGTCCCCGATGTAGGTCAGGTGGCTGACGGTGTTGCCCCGGGCAAAGCGGGAGTTCTTGGTCTCCACGTAGGCCCCCAGATGGACGCCGTAGTCGGTGGCGGTGCCCGCCCGCACATGGGTGAAGGGCCCGATGTTGTTGTGGGGGCCGATCTGGGATGCGTAGACCTGGCTGGCGTTGACGGTGGTGCCGGCGCCCACGGTGCTGTCCTCGATGAGGGCGTTGGGGCCGATGACGCAGCCCGGCCCGATGACGGTGCTGCCCCGCAGGATGGTGCCGGGCAGGATGACCGCCCCCGGCGCGATCTGCACCGTCTCGTCGATCGAGACGGTGCGGCTGTCGATCTGCACGCCGTTTGCGATGTGCCGCAGCAGCACCGCCTCGCGGGCGGCCTCGGCCCGGTCCAGCGCCTCGCGGGCGGCGGCCAGGGCCTGGGCGGTGTCGTTCCTGCTTTCCATAGCCATATAGATACCTCCAAATGCAGGCCGGGGGATGCCCCGGCAAAAGCCCCGGCGGCGCCGGGGCGGAAGGGTATTGGATACAAGGCGGGATGGGTCCCGAACCTATCCCACTATATATTAACGTAAAAGCCTTGTTTTTTCAAGGGAAATGCACAAATTTGTGTAAACAAAATCAGCAGATTTCAGCTTTGAATAACTGGATTTTGCGGCGTTTGTCTGGTATAATATTTTCGCACGCAGTACGTTACGCAAAAAACGAACGATGGCTGTACCGCCGGGCAGCAAAGCGCCCGGCACCAATCAAAACGGGAGGTAAATGAATCCATGAGCAAAAAGTATATCTACTACTTCAGCGAGGGAAACGACGCCTTTGGCGGCGATAAGACCACGATGAAGAATATCCTGGGCGGCAAGGGCTCGGGCCTGGCTGAGATGACCGCAGCCGGCATGCCCGTGCCCCAGGGCTTCACCATCACCACCGAGGCCTGCACCCAGTACTACGCCGACGGCCGTCAGCTGAACGACGCCCTGGTCGCCGACATTTTTGAGCACGTCAAGGGCCTGGAGGAGATCACCGGCAAGAAGTTCGGCGACAACTCCAACCCCCTGCTGGTGTCCGTCCGTTCCGGCGCCCGCCAGTCCATGCCCGGCATGATGGACACCATCCTGAACCTGGGCCTGAACGACGAGGCCGTCGAAGGCCTGGCCAAAAAGACCGGCAACCCCCGCTTTGCGTATGACTGCTACCGCCGCTTTGTGCAGATGTTTGCGGACGTCGTTATGATGGTCCCCAAGAGCCTGTTCGAGGTCGAGATCGACAAGATGAAGGAAGAGAAGGGCTACAAGTCCGACGCTGACCTGACTGCCGAGGACCTGAAGGCTCTGGTTGCCGTCTTCAAGAAGATCTATGAGGACAACGAGGGCCGTCCCTTCCCCCAGGATCCCAAGGAGCAGCTGGTCGAGGCCGTCAAGGCCGTGTTCCGCAGCTGGGACAACCCCCGCGCCAACGTCTACCGCAAGATGAACGAGATCCCCTACGAGTGGGGCACCGCTGTCAACGTCCAGCAGATGGCCTTCGGTAACTCCGGCGACCGCTCCGGCACCGGCGTCGCCTTCACCCGCGACCCCGCCACCGGCGCCAAGAAGCTGATGGGCGAGTACCTGATCAACGCCCAGGGCGAGGACGTCGTCGCCGGCGTGCGCACCCCGTCCCCCATCAGCCACCTGAAGGACCAGATGCCCGAGGTCTACGAGGAGTTCGTGGACATCGCCAACCGTCTGGAGAAGTACTTCCGCGATATGCAGGACATGGAGTTCACCATCGAGGACGGCCACCTGTATATGCTGCAGACCCGTAACGGCAAGCGCACCGCGCAGGCCGCCCTGCAGGTCGCCTGCGACCTGGTGGACGAGGGCATGATCACCGAGCAGGAGGCTGTCCTGCGCGTGGAGCCCAAGCAGCTGGACACTCTGCTGCATCCCCAGTTTGACGCCGCTGCCCTGAAGGCCGCCGAGGTCGTGGGCAAGGGCCTGGCCGCTTCTCCCGGTTCTGCCTGCGGCCAGATCGTCTTCACCGCCGAGGAGGCTGAGGAGATGGTCAAGTCCGGCAAGATGAAGAAGGTCGTCCTGGTCCGTCTGGAGACCTCTCCCGAGGACATCGTGGGCATGCAGGTGTCTCAGGGCATCCTGACCGTCCGCGGCGGCATGACCAGCCACGCTGCCGTCGTCGCCCGCGGCATGGGCACCTGCTGCGTCTCCGGCTGCGGCAACGACAACGACGTCAAGATCGACGAGGAGGCCAAGACCTTCGAGATCAACGGCCACAAGTTCGTGGGCGGCGACTGGATCTCCATCGACGGCTCCACCGGCAACATCTACGCCGAGCAGATCCCCACCGTGGCTGCCACCGGCAACAAGAACTTCAACCGCTTCATGGGCTGGGCCGACGCTGCCCGCCAGATGCTGGTCATGACCAACGCCGACAACCCCCGCGACGCACAGCAGGCTGTGGATATGGGCGCCGAGGGCATCGGCCTGTGCCGCACCGAGCACATGTTCTTCGCCGAGGACCGCATCAAGGCCGTCCGCGAGATGATCTGCGCCCGCACCGTTGAGGAGCGCGAGGCTGCCCTGGCCAAGGTCGAGCCCTATCAGCAGAGCGACTTCGAGGCCATGTACCGGATCATGGGCGAGCGCCCGATGACCATCCGCTACCTGGATCCCCCTCTGCACGAGTTCCTGCCCAGCAAGGACGAGGACATCGCCGAGCTGTCCAAGGACATGGGCATGACCTTCGAGGAGCTGAAGAACGTCGTCGAGAGCCTGCATGAGTTCAACCCCATGATGGGCCACCGCGGCTGCCGTCTGGCTGTCACCTACCCCGAGATCGCCGTCATGCAGACCCGTGCCGTCATCAAGGCTGCCCTGAAGGTCAGCGCTGAGACCGGCAAGATGATCACCCCGCACATCATGATCCCTCTGGTGGGCGAGGTCAAGGAGCTGAAGTTCGTCAAGGACGTGGTGGTCGAGACCGCCGACAAGCTGATCGCTGAGGCCGGCGTCGACATGAAGTACCAGGTCGGCACCATGATCGAGATCCCGCGCGCCGCTCTGACCGCCGGCGAGATCGCCAAGGAGGCCGAGTTCTTCAGCTTCGGCACCAACGACCTGACCCAGATGACCTTCGGCTTCAGCCGTGACGACGCCGCCAAGTTCCTGGGCGCTTACTACGACCACAAGATCTACGAGAGCGATCCGTTCCAGCACCTGGATCAGGTCGGCGTGGGCAAGCTGGTCAAGATGGCTGCCACCGACGGCCGCGCTACCCGTCCCGACCTGGGCCTGGGCATCTGCGGCGAGCACGGCGGCGACCCCTCTTCGGTCGAGTTCTGCCACAACATCGGCCTGGACTACGTCAGCTGCTCTCCCTTCCGTGTGCCCATCGCCCGTCTGGCCGCCGCTCAGGCTGCAATTAAAAACCCGAGGAAGTAAGAGCTATCTTTCCTTCGATCATGATGTGACGTTTTGTGAGGCTTCTGCCTGGTGCAAACGGGCTGATTACCCATTTCGTCACAGTTCCTGGAAGGATATGACCCTCTCGGTCAACCTAGATTTGAATTAAAATCTCAGACGGAGGCAGTGAAAGCTGCCTCCGTTTTGATTTGTCCCGTAAAGCGTTTGCGTGTTCCAAAACCCGCAGACGCTTTTTTATTTTGTCCACAACAGAAAGACGGCGAAAGCCAGGAGGTGCGCGTATGGGTGATTTCTTTTACGGCGAACAGGCAAACATCTTTTATTTCTACCGGTTCCCCAAGGCGCTGTTCACAGACAGCCGGTTCCGGGGGATTTCGGTGGAGGCCAAGGTCCTCTACGGTCTTTTGCTGGACCGGATGGGCCTCTCGGTGAAGAACGGGTGGAAGGATGAAGAAGGGAGGGTGTATATCATTTTCACGGTGGAGGCCATCATGGAGCATCTGGGATGCAGCAACAAGAAGGCGGTGGGCCTGCTGCGGGAGCTGGACGAAAAGGCCGACCTCATCGAGCGCAGGCGGCAGGGCCTGGGCTGCCCCAGCCTGATCTATGTGAAGACCTTCATGGATGCCCTGGCATGACGATTCTGGAAGTGTCGGAAGTTCACTTCCGGCGGTGTAGGTTTGACACTTCCAGAAGTGTAGAATCTACACCCTAATAAGAATGATAGAACCATACAGAGTAGAACGAGACTGATCCTTTCCTTTCCGGGCAGGGGAGGCCGGAACCAACCAATTTCACGACTCTGGGCAGATGCACAGAGTCTGATTTTTCACAGGAGGTGGTGCCCTATGTTGAAAAAGAAGCCGGAGACTGCTGCACAGGGAGAACAGATTCAACAGGTTCCTGTGGCAGAACTCCACCCCTTCAAAGATCATCCCTTTAAGGTGCTGGACGATGAGGCCATGCTGAAAACGGTGGAGAGCATGGCCCGGTTCGGCGTACTGAATCCGCTGATTGTCCGCCCACGGGCGGAAGGCGGCTATGAGATTATCTCAGGCCACCGGCGGCAGCACGCGGCCCAACTGGCCGGCATGAAAACCCTGCCGGTCATTGTCCGCCAGCTGGACGACGACCAGGCCATCCTACAGATGGTGGAGAGCAACTTGCAGCGGGAAACCATCCGCCCCAGTGAACGGGCCTTCGCATACAAGATGAAAATGGAAGTCCTGAAACACCAGGGAGCCAGGACAGATTTAACTTTGAGCCAAGTTGGCCAGAAGTTGCATGGCGTGACTTCAAGAGACCTTGTGGCGCAAGAGGCGGGCGACAACGCCCGGAATATTCAGCGCTATATCCGCCTCACCCATCTGATTCCTGAACTGCTGGAACTGGTAGACCAAAAGAAAATTTCCTTCAATCCCGCTGTGGAGCTGTCCTATCTGACGGATGCCGAACAGCGGGATTTTTTGCAGGCCATGGAGGACAGCAAGCACCCGCCGTCCCTGTCCCAGGCTCAGCGCATTAAGAGGCTAAGCAGGGCGGGTGAATGCAGCTATGACGCCATGCTGGATGTCATGAAGAACGCCCAGCTGGACCGGCTGACCCTGAAAAACGAAGCCATCCGGAAATACTTTCCGAGGTCCTACACCCCGCGGCAGATGGAGGAAACCATCCTGAAGCTCCTGGAGCAGTGGCACAAGAAGCGCCACCGCAGCCAGGAGCGCTGAAAATCACAGTTCCGACATCCTTCCTTTCCGCACAGCGGCCCTGCTATAATGAGGCTGAAAGAAGGCAGCAGTAAAACAGAAAGGAGCAGACTATGGAAGAACTGAAACAAACCATCCAGGAACACGGCATCCGGTATCAGCTGAAAGGAGACTATTATCTCCCGGTTCTGGAACTGCCGGAAGAAAACCGCCCCATTGGCCGCTGGGGGCGGCTCCATAAAGCGTATCTGAAACATCACAGACCGATCCTGTATCAGTCACTGCTTTTGTCCGGGAAGCTGTATACAGTGCTGGCCGACCTGAATGAGCAGGCCACTGAGCGGTGCAGCCTCATCATCCGGCAGATGGCAGAGGCCGAGGGCATCACCGAGGAGCTGAAAGCAAAGGACCCGATGCGCTGGGTGCAGGCGATGAACTCCATCCGCAGCCGGGCGGAGGAGATCATCCAAGCCGAGATGATCTACTGTTGAAGGAGGGCGGGACGATGATTCTGGAAGCGATTTATAACGGCGACTTTTACCCCAGCGAAACAGTTGTGCCGAAGTCTGAAAAATACCGGAACGCGCTGAGAGCCTGCGAGAAGATTATGGACCAGTTGGCCCAGAGGCTGACAAAGGAGGACTACGATCTGGTGGAAACACTTCTGGATCAATCTTCCATCGCCCAGTGCGAGGAGAGCGAGTGCCACTTCAAGGTTGGCTTCTCAGCGGGGCTGCTGGTACAGCAGGAGGCGGAAAAGCAGATCCAAACAAAGAGCTATGATGAGTGACGCAAAAGCGGCAGGTGCTTCTCACTGAAGCATTTACCGCTTTTAGCAAAGCTACGCGTTAGGATCTGAAAGGTGGATAAAATGAAGATGATCGATACCCTAGAATATTTTTAGTCATATTTAAATATTACATCAAAAAGTTCAAAAAACAGTTGACATTTGAGGGGCGATATGATAATATAGGGGCAGACAAGAAAAAAGCTCCCAGGACACAGCGGCAACTGTATCCGGAAGCTTCCCGCGAAATATCATATAGATATCCACAACTATGATACCAGATGTTCGTAAGAATGTCAATGCGGGCTTGTACTTTTGAAGAAAGGAGACAAGCCTAATGCGTTTTTATGTAAATAAGTACGCGCAGCCTACTGGTGAGCATGAGGTACATCGTTCCAATTGTGCCTGGTTGCCTGATGCGGAAAACCGCATCTACCTGGGCGACTTTTCGACTTCCCAGGCTGCTGTAAAGGAAGCGCGCAAGTATTACAGCTGCGTAGACGGTTGCATGTACTGCTGCCCTGAAAGCCACACCCGATAAACACGATAAGGTGGCCCGCCCGGCTGAGGGCGGGCCACTTTTCTTTTAAAGGCATGGAGGCCAAGAGATGACTGCTAAGATTTCAGATGTTGCAGATATGCAGGGAGGCATAGTTTTGAGCAGGAAAGAAGCTAAAAGCCCAGATGAAAGTTTGGCTTCTTATAAACGGCTTACACTTCGAGCATTTGATGGGATAGGGAATATCCATCTGTCGGAATTGGAACCATTTTATGCCTGTGAGGATTTAGGTGGTGCGCTGTTTACCTCGAAAGGGGATGTTGTGGTCCGTCTAGTTTCCCCAATGTATCCTGTGTATATAGATGATAACTATGAAAACATCTTAGTACCATCTCAATTTGCCGTGCTGCGAGTGAAGGATCAAAGCGTTATGATGCCGGAATATTTGCGCCTTTGGTTGGCGCAAAATAGTGTTCAGGAACTTGTTCTCAGCTTAGAAAGTGGAACGGCCCAAAAAACTGTAAAAATAAAAACAATTTTGAATTTAGAAATGACCATCCCATCTTTGGAAGTTCAAGAGAAAGCGGTGAAGATTGATATGCTAAGTCGCCGCCGAGAATGCCTATACCGTAAATTGATCGAAGAAGAACGAACGCTCACAGAGAACTTGTTAAAGAATATTATTGGAGGAATCAACAGATGACGACGAAAAAAGATATTGAAAACGCATTGATGCGTGGTGCGGATACACTGCGGGACACCATTGATGCCGCAAACTATAAGGATTATGTTTTGCCAATCATGTTCGTCAAGTATCTGAGCGATTCTTATGAAGATGCCCTCGATGAACTAAAGAAAGAATATTCCGGAATTCGTCTGGAGCGGCAGAAGCGCTATTTGCCTTTCACTATCGCGGAGGAATGTTCGTTTCAGTCTTTGTACGACCAAAGATTTTCGGATAAGATTGGTCAGTTAATCAATGCTGCCATGCGCAAAATTGAGGCAGATAACAATCAGCAGTTGGCAGGCGTTTTGAATACCGTAGATTACAATAGTGAGAATGCGCTTGGAACGCTGGATCATAAAAAAGCAATTCTTCGTGATTTGTTGGAGGACTTTGAATCTCTGAGCCTGCGGCCTTCTGAAATCGAAGTGAAAGCAGGTCAGGTGCCGGCAGACGTGATTGGCGATGCTTATGAATACATGATCGGTCAGTTTGCTAGTATGGCGGGTAAGAAAGCAGGGTCCTTCTATACCCCGGCAGCTGTATCGGAAATTATGGCCCGTATTGTAGATGTTCAGCCTGGTGAGCGCGTATATGATCCCACCTGTGGATCTGGTTCGCTGCTGATCAAAGCTGCCAAGAAGCAAAACAGCAAGGAAGTATCTATCTATGGCCAGGAAGTAAACGGTTCTTCTGTTGCAATGGCCAAGATGAATATGTATATCCACGAAATCCGGGATGCAAAAATTGCCTGGGGTGATACTCTGGCAAATCCGCTTTTCCTAGATTCAGATGGTAACCTGCTGCTCTTTGATGCCATTGTTGCTAATATGCCTTTTTCTAAGGATAAATGGGCGTCTGGATTTAATCCTGGCGGCGAGTCCAGCGGCAAAGGTAAAAAAGAGTTTAAGATGGAAGCCTCGTTGGATAAATTCCATCGCTTTGATTGGGGCGTTCCTCCTGCAAGCAAGGGCGATTGGGCATTCTTGCTCCACATGATTGCAAGCCTTTCTGTGAATGGAAGAATTGCTGCTGTTGCTCCCCACGGCGTGCTGTTCCGTGGTGCTGCGGAAGGTCGTATCCGCCAGAAAGTGATTGAAGAGAATCTGCTGGATGCTGTTATTGGTCTGCCTGAGAACCTGTTCTACGGCACCTCCATTCCCGCCTGCATTTTGGTGTTCAAAAAGAACCGGACCAACACGGATGTACTCTTTATTGATGCCAGCAAAAAAGATGAAAATGGCAATCCTCGCTATATCAAAGCAAGCAATCAAAATGAATTGGCTCCGGAGCACATTGATGCCATTGTTGAAGCCTATCAATCGCGTACAGACAAGGATAAGTTTGCTCATGTAGCATCCTTGGAGGAAATCCGGGAGAACGAATACAATCTGAACATCCCTCGATATGTGGATACCTTTGAAGAAGAAAAGCCTATTGATATTCAGCAAGTACAGTCTAATATTGCTCGGTTAAAAGCCGAGATTACAGAGGCTGAGAAACAGATGGACGTATATCTGAAAGAATTGGGCCTTTGATATGTCTTTATACGTGAAGTGGAGGCCTAACAATGAGTAATACAGAAAGAATCCCCAACGGTTACCGTATCACAGAGGCGGGAATTTTGCCTGTTGAGTGGCGGGCGAAAAGATTAAACGAAGTTGCAACTGAGCTGACAGAACGTGCTGGCCAAGATATGTATGAGACAGTCAGTATTTCTGCTGGAATTGGTTTTGTCAATCAAGCAGAAAAGTTTGGTAAAGAGTTATCCGGAAAACAGTATGAAAAGTACATTGTGCTGCATAAGGGTGATTTTTCTTATAACAAAGGAAACTCTAAAACATCTCCCCAAGGGTGCATTTACCGCTTGAATGATAGGGAGTCCGCCGCAGTTCCCAATGTGTTTGAGAGCTTTAGAATCAAAGAGCAGGATGCAGATTACTATGAGCAGTTGTTTTTGAGCGGATTCCTGAACCGACAACTCTATTCTAGGATTAATCGTGGTGTACGGGATGATGGATTATTGAATCTAACAGGAAAAGATTTTTATAGCTGCATGGTTCCAATTCCACCGAAGAATGAGCAGAAAAAGATCGCTCAAATCCTTGCACAGTGTGATACGGTCATTGAACTCAAGGAAAAATACCTAGAAGAGGAAAAGCGGAGAAAGCAGTGGCTTATCGAAAATGTACTAACTGGAAAAATTAGATTGGGTAAATTTTCTGAGCCCTGGGAAGAGACAACCATAGGTAACTGTGTAGAGTATCTTGTGGGATATCCTTTTGCAAGCGATAAGTTTACCTCTTGCGGAATACGTTTACTAAGGTGTAGCAATGTGAAAAGAGGCTGTCTTTCATGGGAGCCTTCTCTGACGATGTATTGGAGGAAAGATGATTCGCTTAAACCATTTTTGATGCAACCTGGTGATATTGTTGTTGCAATGGATGGAGCGTTGATTGGACGCAGCTTTGCTGTGGTAGAAGAATCGGATACTCCGAGCTATCTCGTTCAGCGAGTTGCAAGAATTCGATCAAAGACGAACAATTTGATTTTTCAGTGGATCAGTAGCGATAAGTTTGCACGCCATATCGATAGCCGCAAAACATCTACGGCTATTCCACATATGACGATAAAAGACATATTGTCATTTAAAATCAGTATTCCTAAATCTGCATTAGAAGCAACTGTGATTGGTAGTACTCTACAAAATCAGGATAAGATTATTCGGTTGCTTACAGAAGAAATATATGCCAATAAACAACAAAAAAAGGCTCTTATGGAACTTTTATTGACAGGAACAGTGAGGGTTAAAACCCAATGAAGAGTAAAGATAAAAAGAATGAAGCTCCTACGAACTTTCCAGATATTGAGACTGTCGAAGGGTTGAAATTGTATTTGGATGATACAACAAATCGCCTAAGAAATAGTCCCTATCTGTATCATTACACGACAGTTTCCAATGTGATTAAGATGATACAAGGGAAAACCTGGCATCTTGGAAACGCAGCTGGAATGAACGATAATCTGGAATATAAAAATGGCGATCCTCATCGTTGGCGCAACCTTTTCTTCAGTTGCTTTATGTGCGAAGATAAAGAAAGCATTGGGATGTGGAGTATGTATGCACAGCCATGGGAAAAAGGAGTAAAGGTTGCACTTCCAAGAACGGTAGTTCGTAAATGGATTAAAGACACAAAAGAAATTCTGGAAATTTCAATGACAAGCTATCAGCCCACAGGACGGGCGATTGCTATTGAAGAAAGTGGAGCCTCTCTGAAATTATCGTCGGTTGCCTATTGTAATGCAGATAGCCTACAGGAAACAAAAGCCAATGAAAAGGTAATGTGGAGTACCGCAACAAATACCAATATTAAAAATGCTGTGCGAATTCCCGAATTGACCGGGTACATAAAAGATATGGCTTGGTCTTATGAGAAAGAAATTCGAATCAAAGCAGAATTTGAGAATCTTGGAAATATAAAGCGAGTAGCAATTCCACTGACCGATGAAGTTATTGATGCAATGACCATTACGGCCAGCCCTCTATTCGAAGGCGATCTGCATGCAGAATTGGAGCGAGAAATCGCTCGACAAGTAAAAACAGAGGAAAGTATTTTTACCCATCGACTGAATATCAAGACGATCTGCCAAGGATGTGAATATAAATTGGCATGATCAATGGTGGGGAGCAGATAAGTGAGGGAAGAAATATGCCTGACCACACAATTTTTAATGAACGTCCTGAATCTCAGGATCGTGCGTTAAAAGTAATTGAAAAGCTGGGATATACGATTGTTCCCCGAAGTGAAGCAGAGAAAAAACGTGGCTCTCGCCGGGCTGTTCTGTTTGCGGGAGAACTGCAGTCTTTTTTGAGCCACCAGACGTATAAGTTTGGAACAGAAGACAGATTCTTTTCCGGAGGTTCCATTGCTAAGGCGATGCAGACTGTAGATCAGTTTAGTGCAGCCGGACTGTATGCTGAAAATAAGGCGATCTATGAGCTTCTCTGTGCAGGCAAAAGCATGGAGGAAGATCTGCCTGACGGAACTCGTCAGTCTTTTGATTTGAGTTTTATTGACTTTGAGCACCCGGAAAATAATATATTCCAAGTGACGGATGAGTTTGAAGTAGAACGTTCTAATGGTAAATTTGCTCGTCCGGATATCATAGTGCTGGTCAATGGTATCCCTCTGGTGGTCATCGAATGTAAAAAATCCAGTGTGGATGTAATGGAAGGTGTCAACCAGAACATCCGCAACTGGGGTGAAGAGTATATTCCGCATCTATTCCGTTACACACAGTTGGTTCTGGCGGTTAATCCGGATAAAGTGCTTTACGGCACTTGTGGAACGCCTGCAAAATACTTTGTGTCTTGGCACGAGGACGATAAAGAATGGTTGAACGACTGGTGCCGGAAATGCTCTCCGGATGGTCATATCAGGGAACAGGATCGAGCATTGGTTTCATTGTTGCACCCGGAGCGACTGTTGGATTTGATCCGCAACTTCATCATTTACGATAACAATGTAAAGAAAATTTGCCGGTATAAACAGTACTTTGCAGTAAAAAAATGCATGAATCGTATTTTGCTGAAAGACGGCGCAAACACCAGAAGTGGAGTGGTTTGGCACACACAAGGTAGCGGTAAAACTCTCACTATGATTATGCTGACCAAAATGATTCTGCGTGAGAGCATGCAGCCGAATAGCATGATCAAACAGCCGCGTTTTGTGATGGTAACTGACCGTATCAATTTGGACAAACAGATCAGGGATAACTTTATTCACACTCAGATGAGTCCTCACCGTGCTAAGACCGGCAAAGGCTTGATTGAATTGCTGAAAGAGGAGAGTAATACGGTCATTACTGCACTGGTCAATAAATTTGAAGCTGCAGTAAAACAGGAATACTGCAATGACAGCAAAAATATTTTTGTTTTTATTGATGAAGGGCATCGGACGCAATATGGAAAGCTGAATATCTATATGAACCGAGTTTTGCCTAACGCTGTGAAGATTGCATTCACAGGTACGCCCTTGATGCAGAAAAAACCGAAAGAAAATAAACGTGATATTGTTCCGGCAAGAGATACCTATGAAAAGTTTGGCACTGAAATCGACAGATACACACTTCAAGATGCTATTGACGATAAAGTAACGGTTCCTATTGTTTATGAAGGCCGCGTGATTCCCCAAAAAGTTACCAGTGAGCAGATTAACTCCCATCTGAAGTATATTACGGTAGGCCTTACGGAAGAAGCTAAAAAGGATCTGGAGATCAAATATAGCCGATTTGTTGCTCTTGCTCAGACAGAAGCGCGCCTCAATATGATAGCATTTGACCTGCATGAACATTTTATCAATTATGTTAAGCCAAAGGGATTCAAAGCTATGCTCACTTGTGCTTCGCGTGCAGAAGCAGTGCAGATTTTTTATAAATTGAGAGATCTCGGCGGAGTTACTCCGGCTGTGGTTATTACTCCTAATTCTGGCAGAGAGGGAGATGATGAAAACAATACTCCCCAGACTGAAAAAATCATAGGCGAATTCTTCCGAAAAGAAGTTGATCCTCTTTTCAAAAATAATTATGATGCTTACGAGGATTCTGTGACCGGAAGATTTGTTGATCCAGAAGGCGACATAGATCTACTGATTGTCAAAGATAAATTACTCACTGGTTTTGATGCACCAATTGCCGCAGTACTTTACGTGGACAAAAAGCTAAGAGATCACACACTTTTACAGGCTATTGCCCGTGTAAACAGGGTATACCCAGACAAGGACTTCGGTTTGGTTGTTGATTATATTGGAATTTTTAAAAAGCTTAATTCAGCTTTGGATTTATATAGTGATGAGCAATCAGGAATGAATCTCTTTAATCGTTCTGAAATTCGCTCAGCAATCTCCTCAGTTTCTGAAGAAAAGCAAAAGATTGAGAGAGACTATCAGGAACTTTGGAAAATATTTAAGGGGATTGACCCTGACGAGAAAAGTGCAAATGTATGGCAGGAATGTCTCAGAGAGTATGATGTTCGTAAAAAATTTTATGATAAGCTGTCTGCTTTTGCAAAGATGGTAGATTTTATGTACTCTAGCTATGAGCTATTTGAAGCTGTAGGATTTGATCAAGCAGAGGTATATCGCAAGAATTATCTGTTTTTTAAAAAATTAAAGGATAGTGTATCTCTTCGTTTTAATGATCGTGTGGATTTTTCTCGATATGAAGACGGTATTCGTCAGTTGCTGAACACTTATGTAAACGCAGAGGATGCAAAAATTCTAATCGAGCCGCTCGATATTATGAACAAAGAAAAGATGGAAGAACAGCTGGCTCGACTGGGCTCTAATGAGGCCAAGGCGGAAGCTATTCAAACACGTCAGGTTGAAGTGCTTGAAAGTCAGCAGTATGTAGATCCAATTCGTTATATGACCTTCATGGAAAGAATTAAAAAGACTCTTTCGGATTACATGCAGGAACGTGATAGCGAAAAGTATCTTTCTTCTATGGAGAAACTGGCAGAAGACTATCGAGCAGGCCGAAGTTCGGTTAAATATCCTGAGAATATAATGGATGATAGCGATGCAAAATCCTTCTATGGTGCAGTTTGCGCAGGAATCAAAAAATCTACTGGAATTGCGGATGTGGAAATTACAGAAGCGATGGGTGAATTGGCCTTAAATATCAAAGACATCATTGTCAAACATACAAAGCGTGACTGGAGAGACAACGTTATTGTGCACAGGGACATTAAAAAGGCCCTTGATGATCGACTGTTTGATTATATAGAAGATAATCAACTTGATTGGAGTTTGGATACAATCGATATTATTATTGATGAAGTTATGATGGTAGCGAAGAAGAACTATTGATATGGAAAAAATCAGTATTATATTGCCAATATCAAAAAAAACGGTTGAGATCAGTCTTGATAGAAAGATAATGAAAACATGTCGACTAAAGGTCTATCCGACGCAAGAAATCATATTATCAATACCACTGACAGTACCGATAGCTTGGGCCAAAGAATTTTTGACAGACAAAAGCGCTTGGATTGAGTCTAAGCTAGAGTCTTTTCGGAGAACAAGTGGATATGCAGTGACCGATGAGATTCGAAATGGTTTTTCCATTAAAATGCTTGGTGAAGACATGCTGTTTGTTGTGACAGAGTGTAATAAGGAACAAGTATATTCTCAAGGCAAGCATATCTATATTTGCTGTCATGACCCAGATGATCAAGAAAGAGTCTGGAAATTATTCGAAAACTGGTGGCGCAAACAAGCAAAAGAAATTTTTCAAAAAAGAACAGAAGAGTGGTATCCGATTGTCCAAAAATATGGGGTTAAAATGCCAAAAGTTGCAGTTCGTAAAATGAAAACCTTGTGGGGTAGCTGCAGCGTAAATCGAGAAACTATAACTTTTAATTTTTACCTGATTAAAGCGAGGATGCCATATATTGATTATGTTGTTTTGCATGAGTTGATCCATTTTTTATATCCAAATCACAGCAAGCAGTTCTATATGTTTTTGTCAAACTACATGCCTGATTGGAAAGAGCGAAAAAATGTTTTGGATCAAGAGGTAGTTCATGGCTTGTAAGCATTACGCATCGAAATTGAAATCGGTGATATTGTTGATCTGTGACTATTAGTTACAGCTTATGGGGATTGGGGCACGGTCCTCAACAAGCGTTCCGTCTTTGTATATACAAAGGCCCTGCTTGCCGAAGCTTGTGGTTGAAAGAGATGCGATGGAATCTTTTGAAAAAATTTTTCGTTTTTGCTTTATATAAAATGAGCAAGCAATGTTCGTGGCTATCCATTGCCACGAACCGCTTGTTGGGGCTCCCCCAAACCCCAGTATACGCAGAAAGTATTCTGCGGCTGCGCGTTCAGAGAACGCTTTTTATGCATCCTGGAATCTTCAAAATCACCTGATTCAGAAAAGAGTCAGGTGATTTTTTGTTCAATGAGAAGGCGCATCATTTGATTTGTCGCTTCTCACATAGAATTCAATTCCAAAAGTTTGAGATCACGTAATCGCCCCACGAAACAGCGTACTTGCTAAACTCAGTCTCCCAGTGAGAAAATCATTCCATGTAGAGGGCGTGTATTTTTGAGACCGCTCTCAAAAATACACGCCCTCGCCGAGAAACCCCACAGAGGAGGCAAACATGGAAAAGAGAGCAATGGTAGTCCGGGAAGAACAATGGATTCAAACCATCGCCGCTGCAAAGCAGAGCGGCCAGCCCATCAAAGTCTGGTGTGC
>OESB01000070.1_pt1 | contig 40703 bp, 37 predicted proteins | sample 1540131 | NCBI WGS metagenome assembly OESB01 (sample SAMEA3891888, study PRJEB23780) | metagenome | biome: terrestrial biome; feature: animal house; material: Caecal content | place: Italy | collected 2015-05-05 | reverse complement strand
TCTTGTTGCCCCACTGGGTGCCGGCCACATGGCGCAGCCGGGCACAGACCAGCATAAGGGCGGAATTGCCGTCCGGGAAACTGCCCACCACACGGGTACGGCGGCGGATCTCCCGGTTGAGTCGTTCAATAACGTTATTGGTACGGATGCGAGTCCAGTGCTCGCTGGGAAAATCGCAGTAAGTCAGCGTTTCCTCTATGCCATCCTCCACCTTTTTGGCGGCCTCTTTCAGTTTCATGGAGCGCAGTTCTTCCACCACAGCTTTGGCCTTTTCCCGGGCTGCTTTCTTGCTTTCCTGGGCGTGGACCGCCTTGAGCATCTTTGCCACCAGCTTCACCTTGGAGCGAGGCGTGACCGAGAATACATTGCGGTAAAAGTGGACGGTACAGCGCTGGTACTTGGCTTCGGGGAATACTTCTCCCACGGCCTCCAGCATACCAAGGCACTTGTCTCCAACAATGAGTTTCACACCGTCCAGACCTCGGCCACGCAGCCACTGGAAGAAGCTGACCCAGCTGGACTTGTCCTCCTTCATGCCCTCGGCGGCACCCAGAACCTCACGGTATCCGTCCTCATTGACCGCAATTGCCACAAGAATGGCTACGTTTTCAAATTCGCCGCCCCAGTTACGGCGCAGATAGATCCCATCCACATAGACATACGGATATCGTCCGCCTTGCAGAGGACGGTTCCGCCAATCCTCGATGTGGACATATGCTTTCTTGTTCAACTCACTTATAGTGGAGGGAGAGACTTTGCTGCCCCAGAGGGCCTCGGTAATATCCTCCACACGCCGAACGGATACGCCTGCCAGGTACATCTCAATGAGGGCTTCTTCCACGCTGCTCTCCCGGCGGCGATACCGCTCAATGATGGCGGTTTCAAAGGAGATCCCCTTGAGCTTGGGCACCTTCAGGGTAACGTCCCCGGATGTAGTGGTGAGATTTCGGTTGTAGTGGCCGCTGCGATAGCCCTGACGCTGCTCATTGCGCTCGTACCGGGCCGCCTGGGTCAGCTTCTCCGCCTCGGCCTCCAGCAGTTCGTTGAGGGTTTCCTCTACGCTGCCTCGTACCAGTTCTTTGATTTGACCCTTGATTACTTCCTCGTTAAGCTGTACAATCTTTTCGGACATGGTTTGCTGTCTCCTTTCAGAATGGTGTGTCGTGACTTCATTCTACCAGAGGGCTGCAAACCATGTCTCTTTTTAACTACTTTTCAATTTGCGAAACTTATTGTACCTTATCTGTTACACTGAATGTTATGTGGTGCATGGTTCTATGCTAACTTAAGAAAACTTCTTGCCATGTTATGGAATTTTAATTATACTGAAGATACGATACGTCTATAAGAATTCCATGGAAAGTGTGAAAGATATGCTATCGCCCGGCCTTTACGAACAGATCATCAATCAGGCTTTAAACAGCGAGCTTTTGGAAATTCCCGAGGCCTGCAAGTCCATTGCGTCCATTGATAGGGCTGAGGCCTCGAAAGTATTAGCACAATATCTAGCAGATGTGGTGCAGAAAGGAATGGAGAATCTGCTGGACAATGGGGGAGATATTTCTGCGCAGATCGGGCTTGCCAACCAGATTGTAACCTTGATTCAAAATACCACGCAAGAAGCTGACTTTGCTGCGCTGCATGTTGACCAGCGGGCAGAGCAGCTTCTTGCGCTTTTAAGGCAGCAAGACCCTCGGCTGGCAGCAGGGAAAACGGCTGCAAGCTTGAGCCGGCCAGAGACATCCATTGCCCGGAGTAGTCTGTTTACAGGCGCCATCAAGGAACCTCAGATGTACACAGAACTGAAAAAGGAGATCGGTTCTGCTGATCGCATTGATATGCTGGTCTCTTTTATCAAATGGAGTGGCCTTCGGCTTTTGATGGAGGAACTGAGAGAGTTTACCCAAAATGGCGGCGAGTTGCGGATCATCACCAATTCCTATATGGGAGCTACAGATCTAAAAGCCATTGAGGAACTGCGTGCTCTGCCGAATACCCGGATTAAGGTCAGCTATGATACCAAGCGCACACGACTTCACGCAAAGACCTACGTCTTTTACCGAAACACAGGTTTTACCACTGCCTATGTGGGCTCCTCCAATCTGTCCAATGCAGCCATCTCCAGTGGTTTGGAGTGGAATGTAAAGGTCACCCGCAGAGATATGCCAGAGACCATCGACAAGATTGCTGCTACGTTCGAGAGCTACTGGAACGCAAGCGAGTTTGAATACTACTCAGAGGGTCAAAAGGAACGGCTGGCTCGGGCACTGAAAGCAGAGAAGTACATTGATTCCAACAATGCCGCAATCTATACCATGGATATCACGCCCTACTCCTACCAGCAGGAAATTTTGGATAAGCTGGAGGCGGAGCGAACCATCCGAGGATATACCCGCAACCTGGTGGTAGCTGCCACCGGTACGGGCAAGACGGTGATTTCGGCGTTGGATTATAAACGGTTTTGCAAACAGAATCCCGGAAAGCCCCATCGGCTGCTCTTCATTGCCCACCGGGAAGAAATTCTGCGACAGAGTCTGTATACCTTTCGAGCGGTGTTGAAGGATGCCAACTTCGGCGAGCTGTTCGTAGGCAATTATAAGCCGGAGAGCATCGACCATTTGTTTGTTTCCATTCAGACGTTCAATTCCCAAGATTTTACCGCAAAGACCGCCTCGGATTTTTATGACTATATCGTAGTGGACGAGTTTCATCACGCAGCGGCGCCCACCTATCAAAAATTGTTGTCCTACTACAACCCGAAAATTCTGTTGGGCTTGACCGCTACCCTGGAGCGTATGGACGGCAAAAGCATTCTGCCCTACTTCCATCATCGCATAGCGGCGGAGATACGTCTGCCGGAGGCCATTGACCGCAAGCTGTTGTGTCCCTTCCAATATTTTGGCGTGACTGATACGGTGGATCTGAGCACGTTGAAATGGAGTGCTGGCGGCTACGACAAAGGAGAGCTTTCCAATCTCTATACCCTTAGCGGCACCGTGTCCAATCGACGCGCCGATTTGGTAGTGAACTCCCTGCTCCGATATGTGACCGATATCGACGAGGTCAAAGGTCTGGGCTTTTGCGTGTCTATTGAGCACGCTGAGTTCATGTGCCGCTATTTTAACCAGCGCGGAATTCCGTCCATTTTTCTGACTGGTAAATCCACCGATGAGGAAAGAAACACCGCTAAGGGCAAGCTGGTAAGCGGTGAGATTCGGTTTATTTTCGTGGTGGATATCTACAATGAGGGCGTGGATATTCCAGAGGTCAACACGGTCCTATTTTTGCGGCCCACCGAGTCTTTGACCATCTTCCTCCAGCAGCTGGGCCGTGGGCTGCGACTTGCGGAGGGAAAAGACTGCCTGACAGTGCTGGATTTCATCGGCCAGGCCAACAAGCGGTATCGTTTTGAGGATAAGTTTGCAGCGCTGCTCTCGAACACGAGTCGCAGTGTGACCCGTGAGATCAAGGACGGATTTGTCTCTGCTCCGAAGGGGTGTTATATCCAACTGGAAAAGAAGGCCGCCAGATATATTTTGGAAAACATTCGAGCCTCCTATGGCAACACCGCAGGACTTGTTTCCCGGGTGGCTAGCTTCACCGAAGATAGCGGTCTGGAGCTGACCTTGGCAAACTTTCTGGACCATTACCACCTGGATCCTAGAACAATTTATAAATTCTATTCTTTCTCCCGACTTTGTGCTCGTGCAGACGTTATCGAGGATTTCAGCGAACCGCTGGAGGATCTGCTCACAAAAGCTTTTGCACGTTTGGCTGTCATTGACTCCCGGCGATGGATTCGCTTTTTGCTGGACCTTCTCCCGCGTTTGGATGATGTGGATTTTGCGGCGCTGAGCGAACGGGAGCGGCGGATGCTCCAAATGTTCTATGTGACAGTTTGGGGCAAGGCTGCAGAGGACTGGGCGGCAGATGAAGTGCTGGACAATCTGTATGCTCTTTCGGATAGCTCTGTTCTGCTGGAGGAGCTTTTGAGCCTACTCCGCTATCGGTATGAGCAGATTGATTTTATAGACGAGCCAGTGGAGCTGGGGTTTGACTGCCCACTGGATCTTCACTGTACCTATACTCGGGATCAGTTGTTGGTGGCAATGGATTTCCTGAAACCGGCAACTGTGCGTGAAGGGGTTAGGTGGCTGCCAGAAAAGCAGCTGGATGTGTTCTTTGTTACGCTGAATAAAGCCGATAAGGACTATTCGCCAACCACCATGTACAAGGACTACTCCATCAACGAGAGCCTCTTCCATTGGCAGAGTCAGAGCACTACAGCGGCAGATTCTCCTACAGGGCAACGGTATATTCACCATCGGGAACGCGGGAGCAAAGTGTTGCTGTTTGTCCGAGAGTTCAAAACGGATCGGATTAGCGGTGGAGCGGAGGCGTATACCTTCCTGGGGACTGCAAACTATGTAAAACATGAGGGGAGCCGGCCCATGAATATTACCTGGAAACTGGATCGGCCGATCCCCGCGAAGTTTTTGAAAAAGACAAACAAGCTGGTTGTAGGATAAAGGAGAATCGCGATGACCAAGCTGGAGAAGATTGCCTATGCAAAGAGTTACATAGAAAAACTTGCCAACGGAATCAATACATTGACAAATCAAGCGGTTCCGGATGATGATCTTATAAACAATGTTAGAATATCACGTTGTCTTTTTTACGTGTCGGACATCTTAAGACGAGTTGTAGAAAACGAAGGGATTTCTCAGCCCAAAATTAAACCTGCAAAAGTGCCGTTTCAGTTGAACTGGGAAGCCCGGGGAAAGTTTGAATATTCCGAAATTCCGATTCCCATTAGCGAGATCACCCGCCGAATCAATGAGTTAATTCAAGAAGAGAATATGAAAAAGTTGAGCTATAAACACATCGCAGATTGGCTCATACAAGCCGGCTTTTTGAAATTGGTGACAGGCGATGATGGGAAAACTGTTCGAAGACCAACAGACAATGGTATAAACATTGGAATTTCCATAGAGGAGCGAGAAAGCTCCAAAGGACCGTACATGGTTGTTGTCTATAATCAGGCGGCACAGGAGTTTATTCTGGACAATCTGGATGCTGTCATTGCGTTCATTCAAAAATGAGCGAGGAAAATTATATGACTGAAGTCGTCGCAGCCTTAATCTGGGACAAAGATAAATTTATGATCTGCCAGCGCCCGGCCCACAAGGCCAGAGGGCTGCTCTGGGAGTTTGTGGGCGGAAAGGTGGAGCTGGGGGAGACCAAAGAGCAGGCGCTCATCCGGGAGTGTCAGGAGGAGCTGGCCATTACCCTGGATGTTGGCAAAGTGTTTATGGACGTGGTCCACGAATATCCGGACCTGACGGTGCATCTGACCCTGTTCCACGCGACCATCCGGAAGGGAACTCCCCAAAAGCTGGAACACAACGACATCCGCTGGATCACGGTAAATGAGATCGACCAGTATTCCTTCTGTCCGGCGGACGAGGAGATTTTAAGGAGGCTGAAAGATGCCGGTGAAAACCTATCATAAGTTGGTCCGCGACCGTATCCCGGAGATCATCGAGGCGGACGGAAAGACCTGTGTCTGTGAAACACTGTCCGATGAGGCGTACATCCGGCTTCTGGACCAAAAGCTGAACGAAGAGCTGGCGGAATACCAGGAGAGCAAATCCCTGGAGGAACTGGCCGATCTTTTGGAGGTCATGCAGGCAGTTGTCCGGGCGCGCGGATGGACATTGGATGAGCTGGAGCAAGTGCGGGCGGACAAGGCCGCTGAACGCGGCGGATTTACAAAAAAGATTCTTCTGAAGGAAGTGTGGGAATGAGCGCAGCAACGATACAGGAAATGGTCGCGGAAAAAATAAAAACTCTTTATCGTGTTTCGCATGAACTGGAAGAGCTGTTTCCAGGAAGGCATTATACGCCTGATGGACATATGATTGGGAGCATTGGCGAGGCGTTGGCAGCCTGCTGCTATGGGCTGACGCTGTTTGAGGCGTCGGCAGAAACGCATGATGCCAAAGCACCGGATGGTCGGCTGGTTCAAATCAAAGCGACGCAAATTGACCGGGTCGCACTCTCGAGTGAGCCAGACTGGCTGTTGGTGCTGCAGATCCATCTGGATGGAACCTTTTCTGAAGTATACAATGGTCCGGGCAAACTTGCCTGGGAGCATTGCGGGAAAATGCAGAAGAACGGCCAGCGACCCATCTCTTTGGCAAAGCTGCGAAGCCTGCAGGCCGAGGTTCCGGAAGAGAACCGGCTGAAACGGATCATGTGAGGTGCCTCTATGCCTACTTATCGTTCGATCTCTGGCAGCAGTGCCGAGGATTTGTTTATTGAATTGTTTTCTGACACCTTTGGTGCTGAGAAGGCGGGTTATCTCTACTCCCAGTACCCTTTCTTTGATATTTATCAAAACAGCCGGTTTGCCGATTTTATGATCGAAAACGGCGGGCGGAAAGTGGCCATTGAGATTGACGATGAAGCCTCCCATAATCCCAAGCTGGTTTCTCAGGACAAGTTTTATGATGATCTGCTCAAACAGAACAGCATGATCTACCTGGGCTGGGATGTGTACCGCTGGGCGGTGCGACAGATGCAGCAGCAGCCTGAAACGGTTAAGGATGAGCTGCGGGTCTTTCTGGGCCAGCATCCCAGCTTCAAGGAGATCGAGGACTATCTTCCCACCCAGCGGGGCAAGTCTCTGGATGGCTCCCGTCTGGAACTGAAGGAGCACCAGAAGCAGGCACTGGCTGCACTGGAGGAGATGCGCAGCCGTTTTGAGACCATTGCCCTGCTTTACCATGCCACCGGCACTGGCAAAACGGTGACCGCTGTCATGGATGCCAAGCGCTTTGGCAAGCGAACGCTGTTCCTGGCCCATACTGTGGAGCTGGTGGACCAGGCGGCCAGAACCTTCCGGGATCTGTGGCCTCAGGCCACAGTGGGCCGCTATGTGGAGAGCGCAAAGGAAAAGGATGCCTTTGTGGTCTGCGGCAGCATCCAGAGTGTGGCGCTGAATCTGGAACAGTTTAAGCCGGACGAATTTGGCTACATCATTGTAGATGAGGCTCATCATGCCTCTGCTGATACATACCAGAAGGTTCTGGCTTATTTTACGCCGGAGTTTACCTTGGGTCTGACCGCCACGCCGGAGCGGTCCGATGAAAAGAATATTCTGGATATCTTCAAACATACTGCCCACAAACTGGACATCCAGACAGCCGTGGAGATTGGTGAACTGGTGCCTGTCCGCTGCATTCGTATCCATACCAATATAGATTTGACCAAGGTGCGTTTCAACAGCATCCAGTACAACATCCGGGACCTGGAGAGCAAAATTTATGTGCCGGAACGGAATCAGCTAATTGTAGACACATGGCTGTAATATGTGAAGGATAAACGTACCGTGATTTTCTGTGCATCTGTCCGGCATGCGAAGGAAATTGCCGGGCGGCTTCATGATGCCGGCGTGGCCGCCGAAGCAGTATCTGGTGAAATCAAAGCGGCTGACCGGCGGGAAATTCTGGCCCGCTTTGAAAAGGGACAAACGAAGGTCCTGTGTGCCTGTGACCTGCTCAACGAGGGCTGGGACTGCCCGGCCACCGAAGTGCTTTTCATGGCCCGGCCCACCATGTCCAAGGTGCTCTATACCCAGCAGCTGGGCCGTGGTATGCGGCTGTCGCCCGGCAAGGAAAGCCTGATGGTGTTTGACTTTGTGGACAACGCCAGCCAGTACAATATGCCTTACTCGATGCACCGGCTGTTCCGTCTAAAGGAGTACAGACCGGGTGCGCTGGTATTAGGCACCAAGAAGCAGAAAATGGCTGAGCAAGGCCTATATGAGCGCGGCGAACGCCCCGACGCGATCATTGACTGGCCTGTGGATGCACTGGATTATGAGCTGGTTGATCTTTTCAACTGGCAGGAAGAGGCTGCCGGCATGATCTCCCAGATGGAGTTTGTGCGCCGGGTGGATGTGCAGACCGAGACCATCGAGCGATATGTGCGGGAAGGTCTGCTGGTGCCGGATTTGGTTGTCCCCATGAGCGAGCACCGGACCTTCAAGTACTTCAAAGAGGAGACCCTCAAGAAGTACGCTGAGCAATATGGCTGGACGCTCATTGATGACTCCAACCGCAAGGATCTGTTCATGGAGATGGTTCGTCAGATGGATATGAGCTACTCCTATAAGCCGGTGCTGCTGAAAGCAATTCTTTCTCTTGCAGACAACAAAGGCCGAATGAAGCTCAGCGATATCGTTGACTATTTCCGGAAATTCTATGAGGCCCGGAGGGCCGCTGGTCTGGTGGTGGAAAAAGCCAACAGCATCTATGCAAGAGGCGACTATACCGACGCCCAGGCCCAGAGGAACATCCTGTCCAACCCCTTCAAGCGGTTCGAGGATATGCAGATGCTCCACCACACTAGGACCCTGGGCGTGGTCCAGGTGGATGAATCAGTCTGGAAGAAGCTGACCGAAGAAGAAAAACAGGAAATACAGCGGATCTGTGATGAAAAGCTGGAGAGTTACTTTGAGCGGTTGAAATGAAAAACAGTTCGCCCGTTGCCTGCAAGAAACTTGCATAGGGCAAAGATAACACTCGGATTTTATGGGATTACTTTGTGACGATAAAGAAAACCCTATACGCAAGGATAGATGAATATGAACAGCATAGGAAAGGCGCTTTTTGAGGCAATCCACAAAGGCAAATGGCTGAGCATCGTTTATAAGAATCAAAGCGAGCAAATCACAAAATACTGGATTGCGGTCAAAACTCTTTCTCCCCAGAATGGACAGATGCAGGTGGACGGGCTGCATCTGGGCAGACTGACGGTGCAGGAACTTTATATCCGGGTGGAACGGATCATTTCTGCCGAGGTGATCGAAGGCTCCTGGTGCGAGATCAACGAGGCCCTGGTTCAGGATGTCATGGAAAACCCTCGGAAATATGAAGCCCTTTTTGGGAATACGGCAAATCTTCGGGTTTTGGAATATCTGACAGATTGCCACAAACTGGACAGTACACCCTATAAGACAGAATACTTCCTGATTCCTCAGCTGGATCAGGACCGGTTTCAAGATGGCACGCTTGCTCTGAATGGAGTGCAATTTGCGGAGATTGTGCGGAATTTTCAGAACCGCATTGAGTCCCAATCAAATCGAAAAAAACGCCAGATCCGGCAGCTGGGGATGAATTTGCTCAGCGTCCACACAGACCGTGGATTGTATGTGCTGGCCTATCAGCCCTTAGGACTGGATATTGAAAATCATACATTGCGTCCGGTGGACAAGGTTGTAGTCTGCCGGGAGTTCACGTTGGATGGGGTAAAAGTAAGTGCACACGCTTTCCTGGACGCAGAGGACTATGCGCTGTTGGATGAGTTTGAAAAGAACGCAGAAGAGATCAAGGATCGCATGACTCAGACCTGCAGCTGGATTCAGGGCGTGGATGATATGCCCTATCTTGTGGCCATTGGGCGGAAAGTTTTGGTGGATTTGGAACATGAGTACCGCGGAATTTCCCAGATGTTTGATGAACCGGAGAGGGAGGGCGTGACGCCCCCGATCCAGGCGTTTTTCCGTCAGATGGTGGCGCGGCCCCGCAGAAGAAAATCCTTTCCTCTAGCGCTGCTCAACAACAAGGTCAATCTGGATCAGATGCTCGCCATCAACAATGCGATGCGGTATCCTATTGCCTATGTGCAGGGGCCGCCGGGTACCGGGAAGACAAATACCATCGTAAACACCATGACCACGGCGTTTTTTAACGAGCGGACCGTTTTGTTTGCCTCTTACAACAATCATCCCATCGACGGCGTGGTGAAAAAACTGAAAAGCCTGGAGTATAAAGGCCAAAAAATTCCGTTTCCCATCGTTCGTTTGGGAAATAATGACTGCGTCGAGCGGGCGTTAAAAGAGATCCGCCAGATGTACGAAGCTTGTCAGAGAATTACCGTCTATGAAAAGACGCTGGATCGCAACCATGAACAGCGGGTGGAACGGGCAAAGCGTCTGACCGAACTGCTGGAACGATACGACGAGATCCTGGATCTGCAGGAACGCCGGGAGACCATTCAAAGGCTGCTGGAAGCACGCAGCCACATGAATTTCCAGTTTGAATTGCAGACCGGTCAGCTGCCGAAAGTGGAAGCCGAACTGAAGCGCCGGGGAACCGTGACAACAGAGGATGCTCTGGCACTGCTGGACCAGAATGAGCAGGAATTTTTAAAATACCTCTACTACACTTCGGCCAAGTATATTCGCCGTTTGGGCGAGCCGAAAAATGAAGAATTAAAGTCCATCATTTACAGCGAGGCTGATCCATCGGCAAAAGTGACAGCTTTTCATCGCTACCTGTCCAAAGAAGAAAATCTGAAAAAGTTCCTGCGGATTTTCCCTTTTGTGGCAACGACTTGCATTTCTGCACAGCGCCTGGGAGACCCCGAACCGGCCTTCGATATGGTGATTATGGACGAGGCCAGCCAGTGCAACACGGCAGTCTCCCTGGTGCCGATTGTACGGGGAAACTCGCTGATGCTGGTAGGAGACCCGCAGCAGCTCCGGCCGGTGATTCTGCTGGACCCCAAGGACAATGAGGTGCTGAGAAAGAGATACCATGTGGGGGAAGAGTACGATTACCTCCGAAATTCCGTTTATACCTGCTTTTTGGCCTGCGATTCGGTCAGCGACGAGGTGCTTTTGCGGTATCACTATCGCTGTGATCCGAAAATCATCGCCTTCAACAATAAAAAGTACTACAATCAAAAATTGCAGGTGGCAAGCAAAGGGAAAAGCAAAAGGCCCCTGGTCTATGTGAATCTGCCCCATAACACGAGTACAGAAAAGAACACGGCCCCGGCGGAGGTGGATTTGATCGATCGGTATCTGAGCAAGTACCCGGAAAAATCCGTCGGGATCATTACGCCCTTTGCGCGTCAGAGGGAACTGATCCAACAGATGCTGACCAAGAAGCATTACAGCAACGGAACCTGCGGGACGGTTCATTCCTTTCAGGGAGACGAAAAGGATGTGGTGATTTTTTCGCTGGCCCTGACCGACAAAACCCGCCCGCAGACTTACCAATGGTTGAAAAACAACAAGGAATTGATTAATGTGGCCACCTCTCGGGCGAAAGACCAGCTGATCCTGCTCTCCAATCACCAGGAGCTGGAGCGTCTGCACGGGACGGAAACCGACGATGACCTGTATGATCTTGTGAAATACGTCCGGAGCAATGGCGTATCAGAGGTGTCCCCCAAGCCGGCAGCGTCCCGGGCGCTGGGGATTAAGCCCTACAGCACCGAGACGGAAGAAGCCTTCCTACAAACGCTGAATCATGCGCTGGACAATCTGTTCCTCTCAGAAAGCCGGTATACGGTGCGGCGCGAAGTGGCGATTTCCCATGTGTTTCAGAATAACCCCAGTTACAGCGATTTATTTTATACCGGCAGGTTTGATTTTGTGGTGTATCAGAGGGAGGGCCGCCAGCGGCTCATCCCGATTCTGGCCATTGAACTGGATGGCCAGGAACATAAAGACGACCCGATCGTCCAGCAGCGGGACCGCAAAAAAGAGAAAATTTGCCGGGACCATGGCTTTGAGCTGATACGGGTAGAAAATACCTATGCCCGAAGATACCACTACATTAAAGAGATTCTGATTGAGTATTTTCGGAGGAGGGCCTAAATTCAACAGAACGTCAAGGAGATTTTGACCGGGCCATTTTTTCATCCTAAATACAAAAAGGCTGCTGCGATGTGTTTTCGCAACAGCCTTTTTCAATGCGCAAATGTTTCTGCAAAAGCAGCGATGCTCTGCTTCGCATCCAATAGATCAATCCACCTCAGGTGGACGGTCAGCCCATCCTTAGACATGAAGGAGACGGGCTTAGACAAGTCAACAGAACTGGATCTTGGATAAAGAAGGGTAACATTTTGGGCGTGGTACTTATACTGATAGACAGCCATCTGGTAGAGATCGGACTGTGAGACGCCATAGTGCGGTTTTCTTACATCCAGCAGTTTCCACTTGGTATCGGCTACAAAAACGGTATTGTCCGTTTTTCTTCGGATCACAAGGTCCGGCCGTAATTGGAATGCTTTTTGGGGGCTGTCAAAGAGATGGTGGGTCGTGTCTTGTATGGAAAGGGAATAGGGTTTTCCAGCAAGTTGCTTCTGAAGAAGCACGGCGATATAACTTTCAAAAAGCTTTTCCATCGGGAAGAGAAGGGCTAACGCCAAGTGAGACCCCGAATAAGAAGTAAAACTCTTGCCCTCCAGAAAAACGCGGCTCCACAACAGAGAATTTTGATATTCACGAGCTGTCCGGTCAGAACTGCATAGGGCGAAGTCGGAGATAAAATCAGTGGAGGGGAACACGTTCAAAAAGGACTGAAGAAGAACTTTGATATCGGTGCGATTTTTCAGAGAGCGGGAATAGCGATATAAATACAAAAGGGTGGCCTTGAGAATACGGTTTTCTGGGCGATTGGCGGTGAACTGGTCATGCTGGATGTAACTTCGCTCCTGATGGGCGAAATTGAGTCGAATGTGCTGGGAAACCATTAGCTTTCCTCGAAAAAATGCGGAGTTTTCCTCTGCAACCTCATATCCGCAGGGGAGCCCCCGTTTGACTAGCGGAAACACTTCATCTAGGAACATCCGCACAAAAATCTCGAAGAGATTCATTTGGGCGGAGCCAACAGAGGAAATTTGAAAATTCTTGAAGGGAGCCTCCCGTAGGGTCTTTAGCATCTCAATCAGGAGCTTTTTGGTCCGAGCCCCGTCCGGGTCACAGTCCAGGGCCGAGTGGATTTTGGGAAGGATCTCTATCAGAGCGCCATCCTCCATTAAGATGACGCCGACGTAATTCTGGACCGTAATGACTTTGCCGAACCCTCGGCGAATGGATAAGGTCATCCAAAAGGCTTCCTCTGACCCGGAAGAGCTGCGCTCCAAAAGAAAATGTTCAAGCTGAGAAAACACAGCAGGGGGCAGGGGGTGGTATCCGGGCATTTCTCTGCCGGAGCCTTCTGAGAAGAAAGATTCAAATTCACAGATTTGATAAACCCTTGTTTTCATGGCTCGTCCTCAGATTGCCCTTGGGACAGACAGATAGAGAGGTAGGCTTCTGGGTCGTAGAAGGCGGCCGAATTGATGCGGTAGAGGCAATCCTCTTCTGCACCGACCTCCGCATTGCCAAACAAGGCCATGTAGTTGACAGGCTCGGCCTGGATAAATTGTTTTGCAGAATCCGGCTTGCGGTTGTCGCCCAAAATCAGGCGTATTTTTTGGTAGTCATCAAAGAAGTATTCCTGTAGTAGAGGAAAGACTTTGTCTTCAAAGATGCGCCCCAGGGTATCCATACTGGGGTCGTCTTTGAGAGGAATAAAATAGGAGTGACCGATGGTGTGCTCGCGGTCGTACAGAACGGCGATCCGCTGATTCATGGTGGCCAGCATTTCCTGAATGGACATTCCCTCTACGCTGATGCCAGAAAGAAGCTTTGGGTCAGGAAGCATCTCCCGGAAGGAAAAACGGCGGCGCAGCGCCGTGTCTAAAGCAGTTACAGACCGGTCTGCGGTGTTCATGGTGCCGATCAAATAAACATTTTTGGGTACGCCGAAAGGTTTCTGAGAATAGGGAAGAAGAGCGAGGATACCCTCTGGCTGTCCCTCCCGCTTGGAAGGCTCAATAAGGGTGATTAGCTCGCCGAAAATCTTGGAAATATTTCCGCGGTTGATTTCATCAATAATGAACACATAACGGGTTTCATCGGGCGAGGCGTGGGAAGTTCCGTCCGACTGGACGGCCTTGGGAGAATATTTTTCAATCATCCGATATACGTCTGCCAGCGTGATGTTGGACATGCGATAGACGGTGGACAGGGTCATGGATATCCCGCCGTTGCTCTCTAGAATATTTTCCTGGATGTTTTTCACAATCCAGTTCACCTTTCGCAGCCGCTTGTATTGTTTGTATTCATTGTGCCATTCATAGTCGCCCGTTATAACGCCGATGGCGTCAATGGTAGAGGCGCTGTAGCAAGAGAGAACCACGTCGCCGATCTGCATTCGGTTGATAAAGGCATTCAGAGGATTTTTTCCGCCATATTCGAAAAAGTCAGTTTGGTCTGTGATTTTTTCTTTGTACTCATCCCATCCGATTCGGATGTGCCCATTTTTCAGACACTCGGTTCGGGTGGGGTTATCCCCGGTTCCTTCGAGCGAAACCTTCCAGATGTTGGGGAGGGAATTCATTCCAAAATCTTTCACCTGGACGGCTGAAGCGGCGGTTGCCTGACGGGCGCGCTCACAAAATGATTTAAAGATGCCGGAGGACACTTTGTAGCGGATTTCTGACGAGCTGCCATCGGAATCATCATCAAGAACATCAGGCTTGATTCCCTCGATAAATTCCTCATACCCATAGGACTGATGGAAGGTCGTAAAAGCGATTTGATGATTTTCTTTGTAGCGGTTGTAGCGCTTGATAACCTCGCTGTAAGGCTCGGAGCGAACCGTGTCCAGTTCCTTGTTCTCAATGATTGCGACGGCATAAATGACTGTATAATAGGTTTTTCCGGTACCCGGCGGCCCGTACAGAATGGTATTCAGGGGAATATCCGTCCCGGATGTGACCGTATCATCGAAAGAATTCTCAGGTACAGCTGCAGCTGCAAGCTCTTCCGGTTCATCGGAAGCAGCAAATAAGGCAAAGTCGCTCTCCTGCATATAGTTCGCCCCATAAAATGCGATATCAGCGGCAAGAATGTGCAGGTCGGGATCGTTGTAGGTATGAAATTCTGCGGCGCGTTTCTGGTTGAGCTCAAGGAGTTCCGGGTCTTTTTGAACCTCTTCCAAAATGCGTTGGTGAAGGCGGTTGTTTGCTTCCAGCCTCCAGACGGAAGAACTACGCTTCGGCTTTTCTTCATGATAGCCAACCCGGGCGCAGAATGCAGTGTAAACGCTGTATTTGTAAAAGAAATACCGGTTCGGATATTCAAATGTAAGATAGACGGAGATGGCATGAAGATCCTGGTAGTGGTTTTTCCCTAGAGGTTTTACATAGCTGTCAAATCCTCTGCGAAAAATTTCATACCGTTCGGCAAGAGGCCGGCTCTCATCGTACAACACCAGAAAGGCTTCGCGGGCCTTCTCTGTCATGTCTCGGGCAAATTCGGTTGCCATGGGATAAGCATAATACATCCGCGCTGCCAGCAGGTTGCCGGATTCGCCCAGCGCAGTTTCAACCATTGTTGGAAATTCGGACAGAGGGACGCTGAGATCCCATTTTTGCCGGTACCAGTCGATGGCTTTCCATTTATAATGTTCCTGTAAATCAAGCTCAGCAAAATGATCTTTATAATGGCGAAGAATAAAACGGATTTTTTCGCTCACCAGATCGGATGAGCCGCGTGGGGAGGAAACGGCGTTCTTTTCGTCTGTCATCGTGTCATCTCCTAACAGGAAATAAGAAACCAGATGTAAATATGGTTTTATTATACTATTTCCTAATGATCCCTTCAAGAAAATCTCCGGTAGAATAGGCACACGAGCAGAATTCGATGATAAGGATATAAGAAAAATGTGATATAGCTTGCATGGCATCCCGATTTTCGGTATGATTTGGGAAACAGGGCCGTTTTGCATGATGCTGTTCTTATACAGGACCGGACAAATCGGTGAGGGCTCAAGATTGCATCGAATTCGTGGAGGCCGCCATGATTAATATTTTATTGGATACACTGGATTTTTCCGCCGATTTTCTCTATGAACAGCTCAAGCGCTACATCCATCCAGAGGACAAAGTGGCTGTTCTGGCTTTTTCCTATCGGGACAGGGATGTCAACTGCCTTGAAGACTGGAATGCGCTTTATAGAAAAAGAGACGGGCTTTATTATCAGAATATGGTGTCCCCGTTCTTACGATACGGGATTCCAGAGGACCATATTAAGTGGATCAATTATTACACAGATTCAAAATCCAAAGCGACAGAGCTTATTCGTGGCGCGGACATTCTTTATCTGCCGGGAGGCCTGCCGGACCGGATGATGGAGCGGATCGACGAGTTCAATTTGAGAAGCACGCTACTTCAGTTCCAGGGAGTTGTGCTGGGATACAGTGCCGGTGCACTCATTCAGTTAGAGGAGTATCATTTGTCCCCAGATCAGGATTACCCGGAATTCTGTTATTTCAAAGGACTTCCGATTCTGAAAGATTTTTATTTGGAAGTGCATTATGAGGGCAGCGATGCCCAAAATGAGGCGATCCAGCGTGTTCTGAAGGAACGCAGGAAAACTGTCTATGCGATGGTTACAGACCGCGCAGCCATCGTTATTGACAGATCAAAAGTGAGGCTGCTGGGGGATGTAAATGTGTTCACCCCTCAGCTTGAGACTATTGAATGAAAAGGAACCTTCTATGCAATACAAAACCATCCTGGATGCTACCTTTCTCTCCCGCCCCAACCGATTTATCGCCAAGGTCCTGTTGGACGGCAAAGAAGAGACCGTCCATGTCAAAAACACCGGCCGCTGCAAAGAATTGCTGCTGCCAGGGGCGGATGTCCGGCTTGAAGTGTCGGATAACCCTGCCCGCAAGACAAAATATGATCTCGTCGCCGTCCGCAAAGAGGGCCTGGGCTGGGTGAATATCGACAGCCAGGCTCCCAACAAGGTGGTAAAAGAGTGGCTGGAAACCCAGGGCTTTGACGCGATTCACCCCGAGTTTTCCTATGAAAAGTCCCGGATTGACTTCGCTATGGAAAAGGCAGGTCAGCTCTATTTGCTGGAGGTGAAGGGCTGCACTCTGGAAGTGAACGGGATCGGTTACTTTCCGGACGCGCCTACAGAACGAGGCGTCAAGCACCTGCAGGAACTGACCCAGGCCCAGCAGGCCGGGGTCCGCTGCGGAGTGGCCTTTGTGATTCAGATGGAAGGGATCACCGAGGTGCGGCCCAATGTGGACACTCACCCGGCTTTTGGCGAGGCTCTGGCTCAGGCAAAGGCGGCTGGAGTGAAAGCTTTCTTTTTGCTCTGCCGGGTAGGCAGAGATTCTCTGGACATTGTGGATCAGAGGGAAGGATAAATTAAAAGGTGACCCTCCGGCCTGTAAGCAACAGGAGAATCACCTTTTTGATTGTAGAGCCGTCTTCTCTTCTCATTTCTATAGTTTATATAAATTGGAAAATTAAGAGGAAAAGACGGTTAATAAGGCCTCGTCAGAAACATAGGTTGGTCCGTCAGGATATCGAGAGACAACACAGCGAAACAACCAGCCATCCTGCTGGGGGTGGGCGGTAAATACCAGACTGGTACTGGTGGAAGAAGGAGATGGCAGATTGACCCAGGGTTGGTCCTTTTGGCATCTGCCTTGCCACTTGATGTGATAGGATGCACCATCAAAAGGAAAAGAAACATTGAATCCAGCTCTTTGCCCGGATTTAACAATGCAGGGCTTGGGTTGCATGGTAAAAAATGTAGATTTTGCCTGCGTGGGCGTATCCTCGCAGACAGGAGTGTGCTTTTCTAAAGATGGGACGGTGGGAGAATGGATATGAACATTTATGAACTTGAAGATATTGTTGGATAAGCAGTCTCCCTCCAGATGGATTAGAGATTCAGAGTCTTTCCTGTTCAACAGGATCACCGGGAAAATAATAACCACAGCAACAATCAGCAATTCGTTCCAAGTAAAAGCAACCATGGGGATTCTCCTTTCTTCTAATACTTGGGATTATCTGAGATTGAAGAATCGCTTAAAGGAAATAATGGTACAAAACTTTTGGTTTCAACAGGATCCAGGCCTTTTAAGTGGCAGTTAAAATGCAGATTAACACATGGGTAGATACCTCAAATTCCGCAAAAAGAGACAAAAAAGCCTGACAACCCCTTGGGTGTCAGGCTTAGTGTCCACAATACGATGATATAAAAACTGAAAGCTACTTTGTGGATGGCCAGACACGATGAAGCGCTGTGGGACTGTAATAAGTCATAAAGACAGAAATCGACAGCCTCATCATGGTGACCCTCCTCTCTTGATTTTTGATGATGGGAGAAATGATTTTTCCGTTGACTATTCTAATCGATGGATGGGGTGCGCGTCAATTAGCATCAGAAACAAAAAATAGGATGAATGTTCTACTTGACATCAGGAAAATAGGGGTTGGGCTGAAAAATGCCGAAGTTAGAACATGAATCCTATACTGACCCTAAAAATGTAAAGGCCTTTATTATAGATTCTCTGGACATTGTGGATCAGAGAGAAGGATAAAACAAAATGCTGCCCAGTAAGGCGGCGAATGAATACCAGCAGACAGAAGCAGCTTGGATGAGGCTGCGACTGTCTGCCGGCATTTTTGTGGCCGAAGGACGAAAGACTTGGGAGGCGTGACAACCAGTCACAGTAAACTGTGACAAATAGTCACTCCCGTCAAAGAGGAACCTAAGTTATCATTGTAATGGGCACTTTCACAGAAATGTGTACTAAGAGTACACCAAATGGTGTACTCCCGGTCACTCCCAGAGAGGAAAACCTTCTGGTATGCTTTTACCAGAGACCGCGCAGCACCTTGAAAACCGAATAGTTCAACCTCCTGGAACTTCCAGACAATGACACTTCCGTAACTCGCGGCCCGGCCACAAAGAAGGCGGGGCGGCCGAAAGGCCGATGGAGCGGTGCAAATCCGCCGCCAGAAGGTTCCCAACCCTCCCCGGGGCGTCGAGGACAAATGGGGGAGGAAGCCGCAAAACCAATTTCAAACCACTGGCCGGAATGGAAAACTCCAGGGCAGTGGGCCTTAAAGTCCGACTGAAATGGAATTCACACCCGATAAAAGAGAGGAGGCGAAAGCAGATGCTGCAGAATTTGAGCGTTGACCCGGAGTTTCAGAGCAAGATCCCGCCGCTTACGGCAGAGGAGCGCAGCCAGCTGGAGGCCAACATTTTGGAAGAAGGGCGGCTCTTAAATCCGCTGATCGTCTGGAAGGGCATCATCGTGGACGGGCACAACCGGTTTGAGATCCTGAAAGAGCATCCCGAGATCGAGTACACCGTTTTGGAAAAGGAATTTGCCGGCCGGGAGGAGGCCATCGTCTGGATCTGCAAAAACCAGCTGGGCCGGCGAAACCTGACGCCGGAGCAGCGGCGCTACCTGGTGGGCAAGCAGTATGAGGCGGAAAAGCTAGCCCACGGCGGCAGTCGGAAAATGGAAGGAGATCAGCCAAGTTGTCACGGTGACAACTTGGTCAGTCAGCCGAAAACCTGTGAGCGGATTGCTCAGGAAAATGGTGTCAACTGGCGGTCGGTGATCCGCTCGGAAAAGTTTGCACAGAATGTGGACGCCGCCGAGGCTGCTGTCCCCGGCACCCGGGAGAAGATCCTCTCAGGGAAGGTCAAACCTACCGCGGCCGAGCTGGCGTCGGTGTCCAGAGCAGCACCTGAAGAACGCCCCGGCCTTGTGGCGGAGATTTGCAGACCGCGGCAGGAGAAACAGGCGGCCCGGGAGAAGCAGTCAGCCCAAGAAAAGATGGAAGCCCAAGAAGCGAAACCTACCCTGCCGGAGCTTCCAAAGCCCAACACCGGGCGGCGAAGCCAAAGCAGGAGGATTCTGGAATCCATCCGGGAAGCGTCGGAAAAGATGCTCCAGCCCACTGGAGAGATGAACGAAGAGGACATTTTCGCTGAAATGGAGGACGCGCTGGACACCTTGATTTTTCGCTGGAACACCTGTTTGCAGAACAACCCGGCGCTCTGTCTCTCTGGGCTGGAGAATATCCGCCGGATCGGGGAACAGGGTATAGACTTTATTAAAAATTTTGAACAATCCATCCAGAAGGCCAATGCCGGATGATATGAAACATTCCAATTGACATCCTCAACGAAACCAAGCGTATGTGATAAGATGGAGGTGCCAGAATCAAAAACAACAAGATTGATGAACGCTATGCAGCGGTTGCCCTGATCGAAATTCTGATGAAGAAAGGTCTGGTCAACCCGGAAACCTATGCCAACGTGGTTCGCAACACAAGCAAAGCCCCTGCCAAGGGGCACGGCATTTAAGAAACAAGGAGGGCGGCATTATGATGCGGGACGATTACAACTATCGCTTTAAGCTGACGGACTACACCCAGCTGGACCGGAACCGGAAGCGGAAGGTGGCCGTCTATGGCCGGGTATCCACCGAGCACGAGGCGCAGATTGCTGCCCTGGAAAACCAGATGCAGTGGTACGACGATCAGGCGCGGTATCATCCCAACTGGGAGATTCAGGACCGGTATATAGACGAGGGCATTACCGGTACCCAGGCCAAGAAAAGGCCCTCCTTTCTGCGGATGATTGACGACGCCCGGCAGGGCAAATTTGATCTGATTGTAACCCGTGAGGTCTGCCGGTTCGCCCGGAACGTGGTGGACACCCTGGTCATCACCCGGGAACTGAAAGGCATCGGGGTGGAAGTCTACTTCATCGAGGACAACATCTGGACCATGGACGGGGACGGCGAACTTCGCCTCTCCCTGATGGCCACCCTGGCCCAGGAGGAGAGCCGCAAGACCTCTGAGCGGGTGCGGGCGGGCCAGAAGGTGAGTCGGGAAAAAGTGGTGCTGTACGGCAACGGCAATATTCTGGGCTACGACCGGGTTGGAGATACTTATCAAATCAACGAGGAGCAGGCCGAGACGGTGCGGATGATCTTCGACCTCTACTTGCAGGGGAAGGGCTCCTTGCAGATCGCCAACGAGCTGAACGCCCGGCACCGGAAGAGCGCCATGGGGCTGGTGAAGTGGTGCGCATCCAGTGTGGTGCGGGTGCTGAAAAACGCCACCTACACCGGCACCAAGTGCTACAACAAATCCCGGAACAACAACTATCTGGACCAGCACCGGGTGCTGAACCTGGATGCCTCCACCTATTTGTATCAGGAAGGGGACTTCCCGGCCATTGTCTCCAAGGAGATTTGGAACAAGGCCCAGAGCATCCGGATCAACCGGAGAAAGGCAGTGGCCCTGCGGGATGGCAAGGTAACCATCAGCAACCGGACTTCCGAGGACATCTGGGTCAACAAGCTGCGGTGCAGCTGCGGCTATGCCTGCCGCCGGGACAAGTGGCACGTCCGGAAGGACGGCAGTATCTCCTACGGATACCAGAGGTCTGCCACCGAGCACTCCATGGTCAGTGGGGCCTTCTGGATGACCGGCGCGCCGGCCTCGCCCGGCGCATACGCAAACACCGCCGATTTGTCCGTCTGGGCGCCGCTGACAGAGCCCACATAGTCCGCCTCCGGCAGTATCCCTTCGTCTACGATGCTGACGGAGAGTTTGCCGCCGGCCTTGATGCACCCGTTGATGAAGTGGGCGCTGGCTAGGCTGACCAGGATCTTGTCGTGGCCCAGGATGCCCACATGGGCCGCCAGCGTCCAGGTGGGCTTTTCGCCGTTCATGGCGCCCACCACGACGGCGGGCATGGGGTACAGGGCAAGGACGGGACCGATGTTCTTTTTCATGAGAAGAATGCTCCTTTCAAAACTACAGGGGGATGGATTTTGTTTGACACCGTGTCAGTGTATATACTATAGCATGATTCTGACACGATGTCAATAGTGGGCGGAGCCGTACCGCCGCCGCGCAGTGCTCCCAGAGGGCCCGCCCATCTGCTCGTGCCGGCTGGGCGGGATTTTTTGCGGCCGGGCCTTGCCACGGGGGAAGTTTTCTGGTACCATCGGGGCAAAAGGGAAACAAGGAGGTCTGGTTTCGATGAAATGGGGCATTTTGGCAACAGGCAACATTGCGGGCAAGTTCGCCTCCACCATCCGGCAGATGGAAGGGGAGGGGCAGACGCTGGCGGCGGTGGGTTCCCGGCGGGCCGAGAGCGCGGCGGCTTTTGCCGGCAGATACGGTATCCCGCGGGACCACGGCTCCTATGAGGCGCTGGCCGCCGACCCGTCGGTGGAGGCGGTCTATGTGGCGACCCCCAACAGCCTGCACGACCCGGACGTCCGGCTCTGCCTGGAAAACGGCAAGCACGTGCTGTGCGAAAAGCCGTTTACCCTCACCGCGGCCCAGGCCCGGGAGCTGTACGCCCTGGCGGATGCAAAGGGGCTGTTCCTGATGGAGGCCCTGTGGACCCGGTTCCTGCCTTTGTATGGCAGGCTGCGGGAGTTGCTGGCGCAGGGGGCCATCGGCCGGGTGGAGCGGGTCAGCTGCCAGTACGGCTTCGTAGCCCAGGGGGCGCGCCGGGAGCGGAAGTTCCGCTCCGAGCTGGGCGGGGGCGCTTTGCTGGACATTGGGGTATACAACCTGGGCTTTTTGCAGATGATGCTGGGCGAGCCCGCCGGGGTGGAGACCGAGGAGGTCCATTTTACCGAGTTCGGCACCGATGACTACAGCCGGCTGCGGCTGGTCTGGCCCGACGGCTGCGAGGCGGTGTCGGTCCAGACCATCGGGCAGGAGCTGCCCCGCCATGCCCTGCTGGAAGGGACGAAGGGCAGCGTGTTCTTGCCCGACTTCCAGCACGCCGCCGGCATGACCCTGCGCACGGCGGCGGGGGAGCGGGAGCTGCGCTTCCCCTTTGAGGTGAACGGGTTTGAGTACCAGATCCGGGAGGTGTCCCGCTGCGTGGCCGAAGGCCGCACGGCCAGCCCGGCTTATCCCCCGGCCAGCAGCATCGCCCTGGCGGCCCTGACCGAGCGGATCCGGGCCGGATGGGGGATGCGTTTCGACGGCGAAGGGTGAGAAAAACACCGGAAAAGAAGAGATTGTCAAAAAAGTCCCGACCGGACGACATGCGCGTACGGTCGGGACACATACAGGGAAATTTGGCGCTGAGAGTGTGCGAGCCGCCTTGCGGCGAGTGCGCGGTTCAGCGCCAAATTTTGTCCCCAGGGACTGCGAAGCTGAGGCGCGTCCTGCGGACGAAACAGCCGAAGCGGAGCAGGGGCAGCGGTCTGCCTTTTGCAAGCCCGCTGCGACGGGCGCAGCAAAAGCAGGGAACCGCAACCACCAGGGGGAAGGAATTTCTGTCCCGCGTATGCGGGCAGAAATGGGTTCCCCCTGGAGCGTGTCGTTTTTCGACACGCTGAAGAACGGCCGTCCGCCGCACTGCAATGTGCGGCGGACGGCCGTTCCGATTTTATGGCGCCCGGCGGGGAGCGCGTGTCTGGAGGGGGGCATGGTCCCCGGCCGGCGCGGGGGGCGCTGCGCAGGTCGGCCGCGGTTTCACGTTACCTTCCTTTCCCTGCACAATAGAATGCGCGGATCCGATCCAGCGCAGGCCCCTGGATAAAGGCGTACCGGTCTGCTGCCGCATGGGCCGGCAGCGGCCAGTCCCAAAAGGCGGTGCCGCCAAACCAGGGTCTGGCCTGGCAGGCCGTCAAAAGGGCGTTGTACCAGCGGGCCTGTTCTTCCGGGTCCGGCGCGCCCTGCAGCTCCCAGTTGTTGGGGACGGCCGCAGAGCCCGCGATCTGCATGCAGCCGGCCTCGGCAAAGAAGAAAGGCTTCTGGAAATGCTGGACCACCGGCTCGATCCGGTCCAGATTCTGGTCGATCTGGCCGATGGGGTAGTAGCCGCTGGAGGCGATCACGTCCAGCGCGTCCCACCAGGAGACGTGCTCCTCGCCGTACTTGTCGCAGTTGTAGGAGACGGCCCCGCCGTATACGCTGCGGACCGCGGCGATCAGCCGCCGCCACTCGGCCTCCCGGCGCTCCGCCTGGGTCATCTCGCACCCGAGGATCAGCATGTCGGCGCCGGCCTGCTGGGCCAGGGCCGCAAAGTGCAGCTGGAACGCCTGGTAAGAGGCGAACCAGCCGGACCACTTGGTCTCGCTGGGGACGTCGTGGTCAAAAAAGCTGATGCGCGCCCGCCATGTGCCGTCCAGGCAGTTGACGGCGGGCTTCCAGAAAACGTGCATCCCCCGGTCGTGGGCAAGCTGCGTCATGGCCAGCAGCTCCTCGTCGGAGGTGGTGTGCCGGCCGGTGAAGTCGATCTCCTCCACAAAGGGGCCGGTCTGGACCGCCCCGGGGCAGAAGATCACGGCGTCGGCGCCGGTCAGCTCCTGCATCCGGCACAGTTCGCCGGCGGCTTCGGGGCCGGCAAAGGCTCCCCGGGGGGCAAAGGGCGCGAAATTGATGGCGTGGATTTGCTGCATAGATCAAGATCCTCCCGCGTTCAATGCTGTTGTTCCAGTTGGGCAAAGGCGGGCCGCAGGGCAAAGGCGGCCGCCGTGATGGTCAGGCCGCCGCCGATCAGCAGCCACAGGGGGAAGAGATACCAAAACAGGTTGGGCACGGGGCCGTACAGCAGGGGCAGCAGCGCCATGCCCACCACCCAGATCAGGGCGGCCTTGGGCCGGGCCAGGCTGATGCGCAGGCTGTCCTTGAGCAGGTCGCGGCTGCGGGCGTACACAAAGCGGCCCAACAGGGCAAAGCTGCCGCCCACCGCGCACAGCCACAGCAGGGCTGCCGCCGCGGCCACCGCGATCAGCACGCCGCCCAAAGCGCCGCTGTTGGCCAGGCCCAGCTGATAGTCGGCCAGGATCAAAAGCCCCAGCAGGATGAACAGCACCCACACCCGGGTGGCCTGGGCGAAGTCCCGCCGGAAGGCCCGTCCGTAATCGTGAAAGACACGGTATTCCTGCTTGGCGGCCATTTTGCCTGCCACGGAGAACGCCGCCGTCGTGGACGCCCCGGCCGTGACCACAAGGACACAGCCCAGCAGCCAGCATAGATGCAGCAGGAACACGTCTCCGGCAAAGCTCATGTAGCGGAAGAAAGGGGAATCGTTCAGGTGTCGGTTCTTCATGGCAATACCTCCCGGCCGGGGGCGACTTCAGGTGCGTCCCGGGGTCAATCGTTGAGCGTGCGGGGCCCAAAGGGCGCCGCGGGCAGGCCCGTGCCGCCGTACAGGCCGGCGGGGCCGTAGTTGTACCAGGCGTAGCGCACGGCGCAGGGGTCCCGGAGGGCGCCGCAGCAGGCCAGGATCCGGTCGGGGGCGGCCGGGGCGGCCTGGGCGTCCCGAAAGACGCCGTCCGCCCCCGCCAGCTGCACGCCGCCGCCCCGCACCTGCATCCCGCCGGCTCCTTGTCGACGGGGTGGATGTTGTCCGCCTCGCCGCAGTCGGCCAGCACCACCAGCCCGGCGTTGGGCTCGTCGGCGGCCAGGGCGGTCAGTTTTTCTTCCACCGCGTCCAGCAAAGCCTCCTCGGGCGAAAGGCGGCTGACGACGGTGACGGTGTAGTCCGGCTCCACGTCGGCGGCCAGATGCCACAGGTAGGCGCCGGCCGCCAGGGCCGCGCACAGCAGCAGGGCCACATAGTACCAGTAGTAGTGCCACCAGTTGGCCCGGCGCTGGGCGGGGGTCAGCTGGGGCGGCTGGTCGGGGATCAGATCTTCGGGGCGGATGTCCCGCTCATACCGATAGGACGCCATGGCCGTGCTCCTTTTTTATACCCGGGTCACCAGGCACTGGAGAGAGCTGCCCGTGACGCTGTAAGCCCCCGTGCCGGCGGGGATGAACAGGCTCTGGCCCTTGTGGATGGGCATGGTCTCGCCCCCTTCGCAGAAGATGCCCTCGCCCTCCACCACCAGCAGGGAGGTGAAGGACCGGCCGTCGCACATCCCCTCGAAGCTGCCGGTCTGCTTGTCTACGGTGAAGTAGCGGCACTGGGCCAGATGGCCCCCAAAGTCGGGGGAGGCGGGGGGCGGGGTGAGGTTGGTCACTTCCAGGGCCTGGTCCAGATGCAGCTGACGGGGCTTGCCGTCCGCGCCGGTGCGGCCGTAGTCGTAGACGCGGTAGGTGACGTTGGAGTTTTCCTGGATCTCGGCCACCAGGATGCCCTTGCGGATGGCATGGATGGTGCCCGAGGGGATGAAGAAGAGGTCGCCTTTTTCCACCGGGACGGCGTTCAGCACATCGGTCAGGGTGCCGTCCTGGGCGCGGCGGGCCAGCTCTTCCTTGCCGATCTGATGACGGAAGCCGTAGTAGAGGGTGGCCCCCTCGTCGCAGTCCATGACGTACCAGGCTTCGGTCTTGCCCAGCTGGTGCTCGTGGGCCAGGGCGTAATCGTCCGAGGGGTGCACCTGGATGGACAGGTCGCCCTTGGCGTCGATCAGCTTGATCAGGATGGGAAAATCGCTGAAGGCTTCGCAGTCGGCGCCCAGGCAGCCGCGGCCCACTGCCTCGATGTAGGCGGGGAAGGTCTTGCCCGCGTGGGGGCCGCTGGCCACCACGCTGGGGCCGTCCGGATGGCAGGAGAGCATCCAGGCTTCGGCCAGGGGGTGGAGGGGGCTGTCGATGCCGTAGTTGTCCCGCAGTTTTTCGCCGCCCCAGAGGTAATCTTTGCAGGCGGGCTTGAGTTCGATGGTATTCATAGACACTTATCCCTTCTTATCGTCTTGACAGGTTGCGGCCCGGCGCAGATACCAGATGCAGGCCGGGGTCTGGCCGCCGGGGCCGGGCAGGGGCAGGCCCAGGGTCATCAGCTGGCAGCCGGTGTACCGGGCGCCGCCCAGCACATCCCCCACCGCAAAGACGGCGGCCTCGCTGCCGTCGTGGGCGGCGATCATCCAGGCCGCGCCCAGAGAGCCGGCGTCCGGCGGGCACAGGCGGTAGAGGTCGCCGCTCCGCAGCAGGGCGCCGTGGTCCCGGTACCAGGCCACATAGGGGCGCAGGGCGTCCAGCTGCTCGGGGGTGAAGGCGGTCAGGTCCAGCTCAAAGCCGAAGGTGCCCGAGAGGGCCGCCGCCATCCGCGCCTCGGTGGTGGAGAGGTGGCCGTTGCAGTGGTTGGGCACCGCCGAGAAGTGGGCCCCCACGACGCAGCCGGGGTCGTCGTGGGGGCGCCGGCCGTCGGTCAGGTCGGGGGCGCGGTCGGGCAGGCGGGGGCCGTAGTAGGTGTGCAGCAGCGCGCCGCCGGGGCCTACGGCCATCTGGTAGCTGGTGTGGGCGGTGTGCAGGGTAAAGCATGTATCGGTATGGACGATCATAGCAGCATCCTCTTCCGTGGGAGCGGGCAGGCCGGCCGCCAACAAAGGGGGCCGGCCGCTCTCCGGGTGTGATTATTTCAGGCTTGCCAGGAAGGCGCGGTTCCGGTCGATCAGGGCGCACCGCTGGGCGACGCAGTCACGGCTGCGCAGGGGGTCTGCCGGGGTGTGGAAGGCGAAGTCCAGCATCCGGTCCACGGTGGTGCTGGCCACGTGCAGCCGGGTGTCGCTGGCGGCGTAGTAGATGTACACTTCGCCGTTGTCCCGGGCGATGGCCCCGTTGGTGAACACCACGTTGGACACGTCGCCCACCCGCTCCCAGCCGCGGGGCGCGATCAGGAAGCCCGCGGGCTCGGCGATGACCTTCCAGGGCTCGGCCAGATCGGTGACGAACACATAGATCACATACCGCAGCCCGGCGGCGGTGTTGCGCACGCCGTGGGCGATGTGCAGCCAGCCTTTTTCGGTCTTGATGGGGGTGGCGCCCTCGCCGTTCTTGGCCTCGGTGATGGTGTGGTAGCGGCGGGGGCTGGTGATGATCTCCTCGTCGATGACGGGGTGGGTGATGTCCTCGCACAGGCCAAAACCTACGCCGCCGCCCGAGCCGGTGTCGATGAAGTCGTCCATGGGGCGGGTGTAGAAGGCGTACTTGCCGTTGACAAAGCTGGGCAGCAGGTCCACGTTGCGCTGCTGGGGGCTGCGCAGGGTGACCAGGTTGGGCAGCCGCTCCCAGGTCTTGAGGTCCCGGGTGCGGACGATGCCGGCGGCGGCCACGGCGGCGGACAGGTCGGGGTTCGACTTGTCCTTGCTCTCGGAGCAGAACACGCCGTAGATCCAGCCGTCCTCGTGCTTGGTCAGCCGCATATCGTAGACGTTGGTCTCCTCGGGGCAGGTGTCGGGCAGCTCGACGGGCTTGTCCCAGAAGCGGAAGCCGTCCACCGGGCTGTCGCTCTCGGCCACCGCAAAAAAGCTCTTGCGGTCGTTGCCCTCCACCCGGGCCACCAGGTAGAACTTGCCGTCCAGCTCGATGGCGCCGGCGTTGAACACCGCGTTCACCCCCAGCCGCTCCATAAAGTAGGGATTGGAGGCAGGGTCGAGGTCGAACCGCCACTCCAGGGGGATGTGCTCGCGAGTGAGGACGGGGTAGTCCCACCGGTCGTAGATGCCGTTGTACCAGTCGGAGTTATGGTTCTTGCGGGCCAGCAGGGCCTCCTGCAGGGCCTTCTGGCGCAGGTATTCGGGGTGCAGTTTAGACTGTGACATCGGGGTCCCTCCTGATCAGTTCCATACACATGCGCCCGTTGTGGTAGGGGCATTTCCACGGCTCCACAATGGGCTGGCGGCTGGCCGGCACGCCGCTGGCGTCCACCGACCAGAACCACTCGCCGCCGGGGCGCTTGTCCACCAGCTTGTCGGTGATGTAATGCCAGATGTCCGCGGCGGCGGCAGCGTAGGCTTCGCCGCCAGATTTCTCGTATTCGTTCACAAAGCCCAGCACCGCCTCGGCCTGGACCCACCAGACCCGGGTGGTGTCGTCCACCCCGCGCTCGCACTCGTTGAGCAGGGAGTGGTCCCGGTAGGCGTGCTGGTACACGCTGCGGGCCAGGTTCGAGTCGATGGCCCCGATCCTGGCCGTCAGGGCCGCATCGCCCAGCAGGGCGCAGCCCCAGTCGATCAGCCAGCTGGACTCGATGTCGTGGCCGTAGCTGTACAGGTCAATGATGGAGCGGTAGCGGCTGTCGAAAAAGACCAGCTGCCGGTGCAGCGCGGGGGAGTAGACCTTGCCGGCGTAGATCCCCAGGATGCGCCGCATGGCCTGGCCCACGGCGGGGTCGCGGCTGGCCTGGTACAGGCCGGCGTACCCCTCAAAAACGTGGAGCAGGGTGTTCATGGTCTTGTCGGCCATGACGCCGTTCTCGGACAGCTTTTCGTTGCTCTCCGGCTTCCAGTCCACCGTAAAGGCCTCGAGGTAGCCCTCTGCGTCGGTGCAGCGGCTCTCGATGAGGCGGAACAGCTCCAGCGCCCGGTCCAGGGCGGCCTGCTGCCCGGTCAGCCGGTAGTAGGCGGACAGGGCGTAGATGGCAAAAGCCTGGTTGTAGGTGTGCTTGGTGGTGTCCAGCGGGCGGCCCAGAGCGTCGCAGCTCCAGTAGACGCCGCCGTTTTCCCGGTCAAAGCAGTGGTCCTCGAACCACTGGTAGGCATGGCGGGCGCAGGCGGCGGCGTCCGCCCGGCCGGTGAGCATGGCCGCCTCGGAAAAGAACCAGAGGATGCGGCTGTTGAGGATGCAGCCCTTTTCGGCCTGCCGGTCCACCTGGAGGTCAAAGTCCACCAGGCCGTAGTAGCCGCCGTGCGTTTCGTCTTTGAGGGACATCCAGAAGGGCAGGATGACGTTGTTTAGCATCTCCTGTGCCGCCTGTTTGATGCGTGGCATGGGAAAAGCCTCCTTTTTTCACACAGGCGCCTGCCCCAGCAAGGGCTGGAGCGGGCGCCGGGGCGTCGGATTCAGCGCAGGCCCAGTTCGCGGTCTGCGTCGCTGGTCTGGTCGTGGGCTTTAGTCTACCACTTCGTCGGTCGTCGTGAAAGCCAAACCTACATAACTGTCGGCGCAGCCGTAGTAGAGGGCGATGCGCCCGGTGGCGGCATCCTGCAGGGTGGCGCAGGGGAAGCAGACGTTGGGCACAAAGCCGCGCTCCTCGTAATCGGTCTCCGGGGTCAGCAGGAAGGTGGAGCAGCGGTGCAGCACGCGGCTGGGCTCGTCCCGGTCCAGGATGGCGCCGCCGATGGAGTAGACATAGCCGTTGCAGGTGCCGGTGACGCCGTGGTAGAACAGCAGCCAGCCCTCGCTGGTCTCGATGGGGGCGGCGCCGCCGCCGATCTTCAGGTTCTCCCACCAGTTGCCGCTCTTGCCCATCACATGGCGGTGGCGGCCCCAGAACTCCATGTCCGGGCTCTGGCTGAGGAAGATGTCGCCGAAGGGGGTGTGGCCCGAGTCGGAGGGGCGGCTGAGCAGGGTGAACATCCCGTTGATCTTGCGGGGGAAGAGCACCGCGTTGCGGTTGAAGGGGACAAAGGGGTTCTCCACCCGGGTAAAGGTCTGGAAGTCCCGGGTCTTGGCGATGCCGATGGAAGCGCCGTAGAAGTCCTGGCACCAGATGATGTAGTAGGTGTCCTCCACCTTGACCAGGCGGGGGTCGTAGGCGTAGGGGGGCATGAAGGGTTCGCCCTGCTCGTTCACAAAGGGGATCTTGTCCCGGTCAAAATCCCAGTGGATGCCGTCGGCGCTGCGGCCCAGGTAGATAAAGGGGATGCCGTTGGTCTGTTCGCCGCGGAACACGCCGATGTAGGCGTCCCAGGCGCTCATGGTCCAGTCGGCGGCGTAGTTGGTGTACAGGGGGTCGATGCTGGGGTCGTAGTCGCGCACCTTCTGCAAAGCGTCCAGGAACTCGGTGGGCGTCTTGGGGATGGAGGTGACGCCGGCCGCCTCAAAGACGCGCTTGTTGTAGATGACGCCCTGGGCGTTGCCGGTGGAGGTGATGCCGTAGACCTTGCCGTCGAAGGCGCGGTTGGCGGCGAAGTTGTAGTCCTCCTGGATGGCGGTCAGGTCGCACATGGGGTAGAAGTAGTCGCCCAGCTCGGTCAGGGGGATGGTGGTGGGGATCATGCAGACATCGCCCCACTCCTGCGAGGTCAGACGGGTAGTCATGTCGCCGGCGTAGTCGGTGATCCCTTCGTACTCGATGGTGATGTTGGGGTACAGCTTCTGGAACTCGGCCACATAGCCGTCGAAGGTGCCGTCCTGGATCAGGTCGGTGCGGTGGTTGATGACCTTGATGGTGGCGGTCAGGTCGGTGTGGTCGGTGCCGACGGTCAGCTCGTTGTACGGGGTCAGGTTGCTGGCAGCGGCCTGGGTGCCGGCGTCCGAGCCCCCGCAGCCGGTCATCAGACTGCCCGCGACTGCAGCCGACAGGATGCCCGCAGCCTTCAGGAAATTACGACGATTGATCTTTCGCATGGTGTGTCCTCCTTTTAGTGTGAAAAGGTGGATGAAGGGCGTGTTCCCCCGCCCGCACCGATCTGTCTGCGTGTTTAGTATAGTATTTAGCTAATTAAAAGCCAATATATAAGCTAATAATTCGGCGCAATTACCTATATTTTAGCCTGATTTTTGGTTATTCTGCAACATTCGGATGCGGTGTGCACAAAAAATGCAGGCAAAACCAAGGTTTGCCTGCATTTCAGCGAAGAAAAGTTACTTTATTTATTTTATTTAGCCCGTGTGGATTCCCGGTAGACGATGGTGCCCGGCACCAGGGTGATGGGCGCGGGCACGGCCTTGCCGTTCAGTTTGCGGGCCAGCAGGTTCACGGCGGCATTGGCCATGCCGTCCACGTCCACCCGGTAGCTGGTCAGCTGGGGGGTGCAGATGGTGGAAAAACGGTGGTCGTCGTAGCCGGTCACGGCGATGTCCTGGGGGATGCGGTAGCCGGCTTTTTTCAGCTTTTCCACCAGGTTGAAGGCCACCTCGTCGCAGTTGCACACAAAGCCGTCCGGCATCTCCCGGGGCAGGGACAGGGGGATCCAGCTGCCGTCGGCATCGCGGTCCTCCAGCCGCCAGTCGGCCCGGGGCTCGATGCCGGCCTGCAGCAGGGCCCGGCAGTAGCCCAGGTACCGGTCCATGATCGAGCTGGTGGCCCGCACGCTGCCCACAAAGGCGATCTTGCGGCAGCCCGTCTGCAGCAGGTGCTCGGTGATCTGGAAGCTGCCGCTGACGTTGTCGCTCTGGACGCTGTCCCCGGCGATGACGTCGTCGTAAAAATCCAAAAAGACGAAGGGCAGGTTGTTTTTCAGCATGGCGGCGAGGTAGCTGCGGTGGAACTCGCCCATGAACACCAGCGCGTCCACGCTGCCCCCCGCCAGGATCAGCGGCAGGACGCAGCCGTCCTCCGCGTGGGGCATGACGATCTCCAGCATGCACTGGTATTTCAGCCGGTTGCAGTGGCTGACCAGCGACCGGTAGAGATTGGCGTAGAAGGTGTTGTCCCCAAAATGGCGGTCGGCCACCAGGATGCCGATGTTTGTGCTGCGCTGCGCCGCCGTGGATTTGGACGGCGGGAGATAGCCCATTTCCTTGGCCGTCTCCAGGATCTTTTCGCGCATTTCCTCGCTGACGCCGTCTTTGCCGGCCAGCCCTTTGCTGACGGATACGATGCTGATCCCCAACTTCTCTGCAATATCCGCCATGCGCACTCGCTTTGCCATAAGATTCCTCTTTTCTGTCGTTTGCACCTGAAAATAGACGGTTGACGCCAAAGCCTCAGCGGACTTTCAGGCAACATCGCACGGAGCTTAGTTAAAGTAAAGTATAACAGCACTGGGCAGCAACGTCAATGGCTGTTAAATTTGTTTGCGTTTTGATTTGAATTTAAGAAAAAACTATTGCAACGCTAAGCTAAATGTGATAAGCTATAATTGCAAAGTAAATTTCCTAATTTTTTAGGTAAATAGGGAGGCTTCTTATGACGACTGCGCCGATCCGTTCCCTGCCCGCCGTGCGGCTGCTGGGCCGCCAGCCGGTGAGCCAGGGCCCCGTCCCATGTTTTTACACCGCTTCCGGGATCGAGTGCCTGTTCACCGGCAGCGAGCTGGCCCTCTGCCTGGAGGCAGGCTTTACCTTATACGAGCCGTGGGTCAGCGTCGAGCTGAACGGCGCGTGGATCGCCCGCTTCCCGGTGCAGCCGGGGCGGAGCCGGGTCACCCTGTTCCGGGGCATGACCCCCGGGGTGCCCAAGCACGTCCGGGTGCTGAAGGACGTGCAGGCCATGCACGACGACCCGGACCACTTTTTGCTGATCGAGGCGCTGGCCTTTGAGGGGGGCGATTTTCTGCCCCTGCCGGAGCCAGCCTGCCGGCTGGAATTTGTGGGCAACAGCATCACCAGCGGGGAGGGGGCTCTCGGCGCAGTGTGTGAAGAGGACTGGGTCGCCCCGTTCTTCAGCGCGGTCAACCACTATGCCCGGATGACCGCCGACGCCCTCCACGCCGAATGGCGGATCGTGAGCCAGAGCGGCTGGGGCCTGCTGTCCAGCTGGGACAACGACCCCCGCCGCCGGGTGATGGACTACTACGACACCGTCTGCGGCCTGGCCGCCGGGCCTCACAATGAGGCCCTGGGCGCGCAGCAGCCCTACCGCTTTGACAGCTGGAAGGCCGACGCCGTGATCCTGAACCTGGGCACCAACGATGACGGCGCCATGGGGAACCCGCCCTGGACCGACCCCGCCACCGGCAAAACCTACGCCCAGCGTCCCACCCCCGAACACCTGGCCGAACTGGAGCAGGCCGCGGTGGACGTGCTGAAAAAGGTGCGGGCCCGCAACCCCCGGGCCGTGGCCCTCTGCACCACGGGGCTGGAAAACAGCACCGCGGCCCTGGGCCCGGGCAAGTGGATCACCTCCGTCACCATGACCGTATTCTATGTGCTGCTCTACTATGTGTGGCGGAAGCGGTACCATGTGCAGGGCTGCGCCGGCTGCACCGCCGCCGTCTGGCTGCTGGCCGGGCTGCGGGTGCTGCTGTGCATGATGCCCCAGAACCGCTGGCTGGAACCCGACGCGCCCCTGCGCTGGGGGATCTACCGCAACATCCCCTTTGCGCTGCTGGGCCTGCTGGTGATCGTCCTGTTTTACTGCAAGGCAAAGGAAACGGCGGACCACGCCTTCCGCTGGATGTGGCTGACCATCGTGCTCAGCTTTGGCTTTTACATCCCGGTGGTGCTGTGGGCGGACGCATACCCCCTGGTGGGGATGCTGATGATCCCCAAGACCTGCGCGTATGTCTGGACCGTCTGGATCGGCCTGCAGGCCATGCGCCGCGAGGCCCCCGGGGCGTGAACCACCCGTAAAACGTACAAGTCCCGTCCACCCGCATGTCGGTTGGACGGGACTTTTTTACGCCCTGCCTGGCCGGCAGAGGCGGCTTACTTGGCCCGGCACTTGACGCCGTAGTTCCCGCGGCTCCCGGTCTCGTAGCCGCGGTAGACTTCATAGAGCGCGCCGTCGATCAGGGCTTCGTCCTCCCCGGGGAAGGAGCAGGACCAGCCGTTCTGCTCGCAGTAGCGGGAGATGGCCTCCCGGGCTTTGGACACGGTGGGGTAGACGTCGCTCTCCGGGTAGGGGACCCAGAAGGACTTGCGGAACATGGGCAGCATAGCGGACACTCCTTTCGGGCGCCGGATGGGGCGCGGTGGTTACGATGGGTTCAGGTCGTGCAGTTTGCCGGCCGGCAAGCAGCGTTTCATCATGTCCCAGAGGGGGCCGGCCCCTTCCCGGGCCTGGCTGTGGGGCAGCAGGTAGGCATGGTCCCCCACATAGAGGTAAGTGATGCCGCTGCGCCGGTAGACGCCGGTCACCTGGTCCCAGCTCAGGGGGGTGAAGGTCTTGCCCTGGTCGGGGCTGACCTGGATGCCGTCGTCCTGGAAGATGAGGGTGTAGGCCCGGCGGGGGCCCTTCAGCAGGCCCATCTTTTTGGACTGGGTGCGGATGCTGTGCTCGTAGCTCAGGTACCAGATCAGGGGCAGGGCCAGCCCCAGCACCGCCAGGATGGTGCCCAGCAGCAGGGCGCCTTCCTGGGGGTAGCGGGAGTAGCACAGGATGGCCGACACCCCCATGATGGCGAGGAAAAGGGCCGGCCGCCGCCACAGCCCCTTGTGCCGGAAGGTGTCGAAAAGGGCAAAGCTGCGGAAGTCGGCCGCCCGGATCTGGACGGGCACGTAGATGGAAAGCTGTTTCATGGTCCTGCTCCTTGGGGCCGCGGCCCGGCAGGCCGGGACAGGCGGCAAAAATATCTTTCCTCAACTATATGGCAAAATGCAATTTTTTGCAAGCTCTGGCGGTGGTTATTGGTTATGTATACAAAAAATTGAGGCAAAGTTGTGTGAAAAAACCAATGGTTTTGCACAACAAAATGTGATATATTACTAAACAGGAACCAGCGGCGGCACCGCAGCCGGCACCGCTTCCAGCGCGGCCGGCGGCGCCGCTTCCGGCGACGCTTCGGCCGACCCCTCCGTGACCCTGGTCTATGCGGAGGTCAACCCTCTGGACACCATCGTCGGCCAGACCGCTTCCTACTTCAAGGAGCAGGTAGAGTCCCTGTCCGGCGGCTCCATCACCATCGACCTGCAGGCCTCGGGCGTGCTGGGCTCGGAGAACGACGTCCTGGACAACATCCTGGCCGGCGGCGACACCATCGACCTGTCCCGCATCTCGGCCTTTGCCCTGACCAGCTACGGCTGCCAGAAGTCCATGCTGCTCAGCCTGCCCTACACCTTCGTCAGCCGTGAGCACTGGTGGAACTTTGCCAACAGCGACCTGGCCCCCGACTTCCTGAACGAGCCCCAGGAGCTGGGCCTGCCCGTCCGCGGCATCTTCTACGGCGAGGAGGGCTTCCGCCACTTCTTCACCGTCGACCCCGTCTCGGGCATCGGCGACCTGGCGGGCATGAAGCTGCGCGTGTCCAACGACCCCGTCATGAACGGCCTGGTCGAGGGCCTGGGCGCTATCCCCACCGTTGTCTCCTTCAACGAGCTGTACTCCGCGCTGCAGACCGGCGTGGTGGACGGCGCCGAGCAGCCCATCGCCAACTATGCGTCCAACGCTTTCCCCGAAGTGGCCAACAACCTGATCCTGGACGGCCACACCCTGGGCGCGGTCCAGGTGGTCATCACCGACAACGCCTGGGGCAAGCTGACCGCCAGCCAGCAGGAGGCCGTGATGGAAGCCGGCCGCCTGTCCCAGGAGTTCAACGCCGGCCTGTCGGAGGACGAGGAGAACCGCGTGCTGGAAGAGCTGAAGGCCGAGGGCTGCAACGTGGTGGACGTGCCCGACAAGAGCGAGTGGCAGGCCGCCTGCGCCCAGGTCATCACCGACAACACCGCCGGCCTGGAGGACCTGTATCAGCAGCTGGTTGACATGGCCTGACAGGAGCCTGCATCAAAATAACGTGGGCGGGGCGGCCCGAACATGCCGCCCCGCATATTTTGATAGAAGGGGGAATCCTGATGAAACAATTCTTCGCGGCAATGGACAAGCTCCGCCCCATTTATGACATGACGGACAAGATCGTCATGACCATCTGCAAGCTGCTGCTGATCGCGGATATCTGCATCACCGGCTATTCGGTGCTGGGCCGCTATATCCCGTTCATCACCTCGCCCTCCTGGACCGAGGAGGTCGTCCTGACCCTGATGAGCTACATGGCCGTTTTGTCGGCGGCCATCGCCATCCGCCACAAGGAGCACATCCGGATGGATGCGTTCGACCGCTACATCCCCAAGCCGATGCTCCACTTCCTGAACATCCTGGCCGATGTGGCCGTCCTGGCGCTGGGCGTGGTGATGCTGGTGATCGGCCTGCAGTACGCCACCACCATCGGCGCCCGCGGCACCTATGTTTCGATGCCCAACGTATCCCGTTTCTGGATGTACTTCCCGGTGCCGCTGGCCGGCATTGCGATGATCGTCTTTGAGCTGGAGTGCATCTACGAGGAGATCCGCGGCATCTGCTTGAAGGAGGAAGTGTGATATGGCAGTCAACGTACCCGCTATTGCAATCCTTTTGGTCTCGTTCCTGGTCATGATCCTGCTGCGCTTCCCGATCGCCTATTCGGTGGCGCTGTCCTCGATCTTCTGCCTGATGTACCAGGGGCTGAGCCTGGCCACCGTCTGCCAGCAGATGGTCAAGGGCATCAGCTCGTACAGCCTGATGGCGGTGCCCTTCTTCATCACCATGGGCATGCTGATGGGCTCGGGCGGCCTGTCCGACAAGCTGGTGGCGCTGGCCAATGCCTGCGTCGGCTGGATGCGCGGCGGCCTGGGCATGGTCAACGTCCTTGACTCGTACTTCTTTGGCGGCATCTCGGGCTCGGCGGCGGCCGACACCGCCTCCCTGGGCGCCATCCTGATCCCCATGATGGTGGACCAGGGCTACGACGCCGACTTTTCCACCGCCATCACCATCACCTCTTCGGTGGAGGGCATCCTGGTGCCTCCCAGCCACAACATGGTCATCTACGCCACCACCGCCGGCGGCATCTCGGTGGGCAGCCTGTTCCTGGCCGGCTACCTCCCCGGCGGCGTCCTGGCCGTCAGCCTGATGGTGGGCGTCTACATCCTGTCCGTCAAAAACAACTACCCCCGCGGCGATAAGTTCAGCATCAAGAACCTGATCCACCAGCTGGGCCAGTCCATCTGGGCGGCCGGCGCGATCATCATCGTTGTGGTGGGCGTGGCCGCCGGCTGGTTCACCGCCACCGAGTCCGCCGCCATCGCCGTGTTCTACTCCCTGTTCGTCGCCCTGTTCGTCTACAAGGGCCTGGACCTGAAGGGCGTCTGGAAAGAGCTGGACAGCGCGGTCCACACCCTGTCCATCGTCTTGATCCTGATCGCCACCTCCAACGTGTTCGGCTACTGCATGACCGCCCTGCACGTGCCGGATCTGGCGGCCAACGCCATCACCAGCGTGACCGACAACCCGATCCTGCTGGCCCTGCTCATCAACCTGATCCTGCTGTTCCTGGGCTGCATCATGGATATGGCGCCCATCATCCTGATCGCCACCCCCATCCTGCTGCCCATTGCCACCTCGATCGGCATCGACCCCATCCAGTTTGGCATCATCGTCATGCTGAACTGCGGCATCGGCCTGCTGACGCCGCCGGTCGGCTCGGTCCTGTTCATCGGCGCAGCCGTGGCCAAGCGGCCCATGGGCTCCATCGTCAAGGCGACCATGCCCTTTTATCTGTGCATGGTGGCAGCCCTGCTGCTCATCACCTTCATCCCCGACATCAGCCTGTTCATCCCCAAGCTCTTTGGCTATGTCCCGCAGGTCACCCCGGCATGGTTTGGCTGATCGCAGCCAGCCCCTGCAGTTGAATCACTCTGTACTTCAGGCGCGGACGGGCCACCGTCCGCGCCCTTTTGGGGCAGAGCGGGAGCCGGCCAAGGCGTTCCGCACTGCCCGGGAAAGGAGCGCGACCCATGAAACAGACCGAAAAGAAACAGCGCTGGGTCCCCCACCAGGAGACCCTGCCCCAGAGCGGCGGCCCCGGCGTCACCCGGCGCATCCTGGCCTACACCGACGGCCTGATGTGCGTGGAAAATACCTTTGAACAAGGGGCGGTGGGGGCCCTGCACAGCCACCCCCATACCCAGATCACCTATGTGGTGTCGGGAGCGTTCGCCTTCACCATCGGGGACGAGACCCGGACCGTCCGGGCGGGCGACACCATGCTGAAGGAGGACGGCGTGGTCCACGGCTGCACCTGCCTGGAGGCGGGGGTCCTGCTGGACATCTTCACCCCCATGCGGGAGGACTTTGTGACCGCGCCGTGACGCCGGCGTGTTTGCCCGATGCGGCGCTGCCCCGTCCGGCGGCCCGCTGACTTTTGTGTGAGAACAGGAGGCGCTTATGCTTCAGATCCCAGTCACTTCCATCCCCAACATCCGGATCGGCCAGGCCCAGGACGCTGCGGCCGCGACCGGCTGCACCGTCATCCTCTGCCCGGCGGGCACCGCCGCGGGGCTCGACGTCCGGGGCGGCGGCCCCGCCTCCCGGGAGTCGGAGCTGCTGCGCCCGGTGGCCGCGGCAGACAAGATCCATGCGGTGCTGCTCAGCGGAGGCAGCGCCTTTGGCCTGGATGCGGCCGGCGGCGTCATGCGCTGGCTGGCGGAACACGACATCGGCTTTGACACCGGGGTGGCCAAGGTCCCCCTGGTCTGCGCCTCCTGCCTGTACGACCTGACGGTGGGCGCAAGCACGGTCCGCCCCGGCCCCGCTATGGGCTACGAAGCCTGCGAAAACGCCGGCAACTATCAGGACGGCTGCTTCGGCGCGGGCGCGGGCGCTTCGGTGGGCAAGTTCCGCGGGATGGGGCAGGCCATGAAAACCGGCATCGGCAGCTATGCGGTCCGCCTTGGCGCGCTGGAGGTGGGGGCCGTCGTAGCGGTGAACGCCCTGGGCGACGTCTTTGACTGGCGCACCGGCCGCCAGCGTGCGGGTCTGCTGGCGGAGGACCGCAGCGGCTTCCTCTCCACCGAGGAGGAGATGTTCCGCAGCAGCAAGGTGGTCAAAAACAAGTTCGTGGGCAACACCACCATCGGCGCCGTGATCACCAATGCCTGCTTCAGCAAGACCGAGATGAACAAGATCGCCGCCATGGCCCAGAACGGCATGGTGCGGGCCATCCGCCCGGTGAACACCACCGCCGACGGCGACAGCCTGTACGCTTTGTCGGTGGGCGAGGTGGAGGCCGACCTGGACATGGTGGGCACGCTGGCGGCGCAGGTGGTGTCCGAGGCCATCCTGCGGGCGGTGGACAGCGCCGCAGGCGGTTACGGCCTGCCTGCCCGGCGGGACCTGCCCTGGGCCCGGGACTGAATCCCAAAACGCACAAAGAAACGCCCCTTTCCCAGCGGGAGAGGGGCGTTTTGGCGTGTTGAAAAGCGTTCAGCCTTCGGGGGGGCGGCGCTGGGCGGCGGCGAGGGCGTCGTTGAGCTTATGGACGCTGCGGCGTCCGGCCAGCACGCCCGCCCCCCAGAACAGGAGGAAGAACAGGGCGAAAAGCCCGAAGTACTGCGCAAAGCCGGCCAGGCTGTGCTCCATCCAGTACATACCGTAGGCGGCGGGCAGCATGACGAGGGAGATCAGGAAAAAGTACACGCCGGTCTGCCGGGCGAGGCTCCAGCGGTCGATCTGCCAGATCAGGGAGCAGGCACCGAAGCCTGCCCCCACCAGCAGGGCAAACAGGGCCTGTAGGGCCACGGCCCGGCTCTCGCTGCCGGCCAGGGCGGCCAGCTCGGGCCTGCAGGGCAGATAGCTGCCGCCGCCCCAGCCCAGGGAGAGCAGGATGGTGATCGCGTAGCTGATGGCCAGCCCGGCGAGAGCGCCGGCCGCAGCGCGGGAAAGCAGTTTCTTTTTCATGGTGTCATACCCCCAGTATCTTTTTGATCTTGGCAACATAGCGGCGGGAAACGTAGGTGACGGAGCCGTCGGCCAGGGCAACGCAGATGGTGCCGGCCAGGTTGAGGTCAAAGCAGCGGACCTTGTCCAGGTTGACGATCTCCGAATGGGAGATGCGGACAAACCGGCGGGGATCCAGCCGCTCCTCCAGCTCGTACAGGCGCAGCCGCAGGCTGTATTCGCCCTGCGCGGTGACGGCGTACACCTTGCCGGCGGCCGCGTACAGGCGGATCAGGTCCTCCGGGGCCAGCACCTGCCACTTGTCCTCCCGGAGGCCGGTCAGGACCTGCGGCGGGGCCCCCTGCAGCCGGTCGACGATCTGCCGGACCGTTTCGTCCATGGCCGCCGCCGTCACGGTGACTTTGGGCTCGGTGCAGGACGGGTCGAGTTTGATTTCGATCTGCATGGCGTTTCCTCCTTTCATCCCCAGTATAGAGGAAAGGCCCGGTGTGCGCAATCGTTTTGCGACAGGCGGTCGTTTGGGCGGCACAAACGGCCGGGCGGCGCGGCCAAAACTGCACATGGCAAGCAGGCCGCTATCCTGGCAGGTCAGGAGTTGGACGGCGCGGCCGCGGCGTTTTCCAGCAGGGAGGTGCAGTGGGGGCAGCGGGTGGCGGCAAGGGGGATGTCGCTGAGGCAGTAGGGGCACTTTTTGGTGGCCGGCGCAGCGGGCGTTTCGGGCTTTTTGCCGAAGCTCATCAGCTTGTTAACCGCCTTGAGCATGCAGAAC
>OESB01000052.1_pt1 | contig 53152 bp, 66 predicted proteins | sample 1540131 | NCBI WGS metagenome assembly OESB01 (sample SAMEA3891888, study PRJEB23780) | metagenome | biome: terrestrial biome; feature: animal house; material: Caecal content | place: Italy | collected 2015-05-05 | reverse complement strand
TACCAGGGGGAAAGAATTTCTGTCCCGCGACTGCGGGCAGAAATGGGTTCCCCCTAGAGCGTGTCGAAGACACGCAGGCCCATGCCCTAGAAGTATAGTAGGATATACGATACAGGTATTTGCCATACGGCGGACTTGGTGCTATAGTAGGGTAGTCTCCGATTGCCGTATATCCAGAGAAAAGGCTTGATGTCTATGATCGAAACACTGTTGCAAAACCGCACCGTTCAGGTGCTGATCGAATCTTTCCCCCGCATTTTGCTGCCGGGCCTGGCGGTGACCATCCCACTGACGGTGCTGTCCTTCGCGTTTGCCATGGTGATCGCGGCGGCGGTGGCCCTGGTGCAGTTTGCCCGGGTGCCGGTGCTGCGCCAGCTGGCCCGGGTGTACATCTGGGTGGTGCGGGGCACCCCGCTGCTGGTCCAGCTGTTCATCATCTTTTACGGGCTGCCCAGCATGGGGATCGTGCTGGACGCTTTCCCCACGGCGGTGATCGCCTTCTCCATCAACGAGGGGGCCTATTGCGCCGAGACCATCCGCGCCGCGCTGGAGTCGGTGCCTTCCGGCCAGCTGGAGGCGGGCTACTGCGTGGGGATGTCCTGGTGGCAGGTCATGCGCCGGATCATCATGCCGCAGGCGCTGCGCACCGCGTTCCCGCCGCTGTCCAACTCCCTGATCGGCATGGTCAAGGACACCTCCCTGGCGGCCAACATCACCGTCGCCGAGATGTTCATGGCCACCCAGCGGGTGGCCTCCTACACCTATCAGTTCCTGCCGGTCTACTGTGAGCTGGCCGTCATCTACCTGATGTTCTGCACCGTGCTGACCTGGGTGCAGAAGCAGGGCGAAAAATACCTGAACGCCCACGGCTTCAACTGACGGGCCGGACGCGTGAAACGAAATGGAGGGATGCCCCATGCCGATGCTGGAAATACAGGAGATTCACAAATCCTTCGGGGAGCGGGAAGTGCTCAAGGGTGTGGGCCTGACCGTGGAAAAAGGGGCGGTGGTGGCCATTCTGGGGCCTTCGGGCTCGGGCAAGACCACCCTGCTGCGCTGCATCAATTTTCTGGAAAAGGCGGACAGCGGCAGCCTGCTCTTTGACGGGGAGCGGGTGGACCTGGCCCGGGTCTCCCGGGCCGACGTGGCCCGGCTGCGGCGCAAGACCGCCTTTGTGTTCCAGAGCTACAACCTGTTCCGCAACAAGACGGTGCTGCAGAACGTGACCGAAGGGCTGATCGTGGCCCGCCGGATGCACAAGGACCAGGCCGAGGCCATCGCCGTCCAGATGCTGGAAAAGGTGGGCATGGCCGACCGGTGCAGCCAGTACCCCCACCAGCTCTCGGGCGGGCAGCAGCAGCGGGTGGCCATCGCCCGCGCCCTTGCCACCAGCCCCGAGATCATCTATTTTGACGAGCCCACCTCCGCCCTGGACCCCGAGCTGACCGGCGAAGTGCTGGACGTCATGCGCCAGCTGGCCGCCGAGGGGATGACCATGCTGGTGGTCACCCACGAGATGGGCTTTGCCCGGGACGTGTCCAGCCACGTCATCTTTATGGAGGACGGGCGGATCGTCGAGAGCGCCCCCTCGGCCGAATTTTTCGCCAACCCCAGGCAGGAGCGCACCCGCGTGTTCCTGAGCCGCATCGCCAACCGATGATCTTTACAGCATAGAGAGGTAAAATTGTATATAGAGAGGTAGAATTGTATGAAGAGAAAGAGCTTTATTTCCCTGATGGCCGTCCTGGCGGCCGCCGGCGCCCTCAGCGCCTGCGGCGGGTCCTCGTCCACGGCCGCCGGCGCGGCGGACAGCGCGTCCTCCGCCGCCTCGGGCCAGCCCGCCGACCGGCTGGAAGCAGCCCGCCAGCGCGGCACCCTGATCGTGGCCCTGGAAGGCGCCTGGTCGCCCTGGTGCTACCACGACGACACCGACACCCTGGTGGGCTACGACGTGGAGGTGTCCCGGGCCATTGCCGAATATCTGGGCCTGGAGCCCGAGTATGTGGAGGGCGAATGGGACGGCCTGTTCGCCGGCCTGGAAGCCGGCCGCTACGACATCGTCTGCAACGGCGTCGAAGTGACGGAGGAGCGGGCCAAGAGCTACGATTTTTCGGAGCCCTACGCCTACATCCACACCGCCCTGGCCGTCCGGGAGGACAACACCGACATCACCAGCTTTGAGGACCTGGCCGGCAAGACCACGGCCAATTCCATCGCCAGCACCTACATGACCCTGGCCGAGAGCTACGGCGCCGAGGTCCTGGGGGTGGACACCCTGGACGAGACCATCCAGATGCTGCTGGCCGGCCGGGTGGACGCCACCCTCAACGCCGACGTCTCCTTCTATGACTATCTGAACGTCCATCCGGACGCCGCCTTCAAGCTGGTGGCCGAGACCCCGGACGCCTCCCACGTCTGCATCCCGGTGCGCAAGGGCGGCGAGTCGGACACCCTGCTGGCTGCGGTCAACGAGGCCATCGACGCCCTGCGCGCCGACGGCACCCTGGCCGAGATCTCGGAAAAATACTTCGGCAGCGATATTTCCAGCGAGGCGTAAAAGAGCCCCGCTGTGCCTGGCCGGCCTGTGCGGTAAACGTACAGGCCGGTTTTTGCATACGGGGGCTGCCCGGCGCATAAGCATAGGTTGTACCCGAAACAACGAGCGGAGCGTGGGGAGGCAGAACTATGTTTGTGGTGACATTGAACCGGGCGCGGCTGCGCCAGATCGGCGTGGGGGCCATGTGCTGCGCGGTGGTGGTGTGCAGCGCCCTGCTGGGGCGGTACATCAGCAGCCGCACCGTCGAGACGGCCGCCGGCGCCGGCAGCCAGAATGCAAAGATCGAGACGGCCCAGGACATCCAGACCTGGTTCACCGGCTACGGCATCGAGGTGGACGGCGCGTCCATCACGGCCGACAAGGTCAAGATCCCCCGCAAGTGGGACGACAGCTTTAGGGCCTTCAACACGGTGGTGGGCCAGAGCGGCCTGGACCTGGAGCGCTACAAGGGCAAGACGGTGGAAAAATGGCAGGCCCTGATCCCCTCCGCCTCCAGCGGGGAAGAAAGCTGCTACGGCGTGCTGCTGGTCTACAAGAAAAAGCCGGTGGGGGCCTACCTGCTGGCCAAACCCTCGGGGCTTGTGACAGGGCTGGGGGACGCCCAGGCCGCCATGGCGGAGGCCGGCGCGCAGGAGACTGCCGCCAGCCAGGAGACGGCCGCCAGCCCGGAAGCCCCGGCCCAGGAGACTTCGGGGGAGCCCGGGGTCTACGACGAGGAGAGCGCCGCGCCCTACACCGACCTGCCTCTGGACCTGGAAGGCTATCCGGTGGAATGACCGGCGCCCAACGCCCTGCCTGGCGCAGTCTGCGCGCCGGGCAGGGTTTTGCTTTGGCATTTTGTGGGATAAGCGGGACGGAAAAAAGGACTTACAGGATGTTCTGTTCAAAAAGTACAAAAATTTGAGCGAAAAATTGGCAAAATGAAAGAGTGCAAAATTCTCCTGCAGGGTTTATAATAAAGGTATCGAAACGTGTGTATCACTTGTCTGCACATGGGTTGAGGGGCAGCTGCGCTGCCGCCAAGTTTATGCGAATGTAAGGAGAAATGATCTATGAAGGAATTCCAGTATACCATTAAGGATGCCTGCGGCATCCATGCCCGTCCCGCCGGCCTGCTGGTCAAGGTCGTCAAGAGCCACGCCAGCACCGCGACCATCGAGAAGGACGGCAAGAGCTGCGATATGCGCAAGCTGATGGCTCTCATGGGCATGGGCGTCAAGCAGGGCGATACCGTTACCATCAAGGTCGAGGGTGACGATGAGGACGCTGCCGCCGAAGCCATCCAGAAGTTCATGACCGAGAACCTCTAAGAGCCGTCCCCCCGGGACGGATCGAAACGTCCCAGAACGCTGCGCCGTTTGCCGGAAATATCAGATGCAGGACGCCGGAACGCTGCTCCCCCTGTGGGATGCGGGCGGGTGCGGCGCCGCACGGCATACAAAGGCGCAAAAGGCGTTTTTCGGATCAGACCCTGAGCCCTCGCGGTGATCTGCGGGGGCTTTTTTGAAGGAGAGCCGCCGGGCCCTGCCCCGGCAGGAGAATGCGGCGGAGAAAGGACGAGAAGATATGCAGGTAGGCACCGGTAAAAGCGTATTGAACGGCATTGCCATCGGCAAGCTGAAGATCTACAAGAAGAAGGATACCACCATTTCCACCACGCCCGTGACCGATACCGGCGCGGAGCTGCTCCGCTTCGAGGACGCCCAGCAGAAGGCGATCCAGCAGCAGACCGCCCTTTACGAAAAAGCGCTGGCCGAAGCCGGCGAGGACATCGCCGAGGTGTTCAACATCCACGCCATGATGCTGGAGGACGACGACTTTGTGGACGCCATCCGGGAGATCATCACCAAGCAGAAGATGTGCGCCGAGTATGCCGTCAAGACCGCCGGCACCAACCAGGCCGCCGTCTTTGCCGCCATGGACGACCCCTACCTCCAGGCCCGCAGCGCCGACGTGATGGACATCGCCCAGGCCATGCTGGACATCCTGCAGGGGACCGATGTGGACAGCATGCAGGGCACCGAGCCCTCCATCCTGGTGGCCGAGGACCTGGCCCCCTCCGAGACGGTGCGCCTGGACAAGAGCCTGCTGCTGGGCTTCGTCACCCGGGAGGGCAGCGCTAACAGCCACACCGCCATCCTGGCCCGCAGCATGAACATCCCCGCCCTGATCCAATGCAAGGAGATCAGCGACGACTGGGACGGCAAGATGGCGGTCATCGACGGCTACAACGCCTGCGTCTATGTGGAGCCCACCCCCGACCTGCTCAAGACCCTGCAAAAGCGCCAGCAGGAGGACAAGAAGAAGCTGGCCCTGCTCCAGGAGCTGAAAGGCAAGCCCAACACCACCCTGGACGGCACCACCATCAACGTCTACGCCAACATCGGCGGCATCGGGGACGTGGGCGCGGTCCAGCAGAACGACGCCGGCGGCGTGGGCCTGTTCCGCTCCGAGTTCGTCTATCTGAACAGCAAGGACTACCCCACCGAGGAGTACCAGTTCGAGGCCTACAAGCAGGTGGTCGAGACCCTGGCGCCTAAAAAGGTCATCATCCGCACCTGCGACATCGGCGCGGACAAGACGGTGGATTATATGAAGCTGGACCACGAGGAGAACCCTGCCCTGGGCTACCGCGCCATCCGCATCTGCCTGACCCGCAAGGACTTCTTCAAGACCCAGCTGCGGGCCCTGCTGCGGGCTTCGGCCTACGGCAACCTGGGCATCATGTTCCCCATGATCACCAGCCTGCGGGAGCTCCACGACGCCAAGAACATCCTGGACGAGTGCCGGGTGGAGCTGGCCGCCGAGGGCAAGAAGATGGGCGAGGTGGAGGTCGGCACCATGATCGAGACCCCCGCCGCCGTCCTGGTGGCCGACGACCTGGCCGAAGAGTGCGATTTCTTCTCCATCGGCACCAACGACCTGACCCAGTACACCTGTGCGCTGGACCGCCAGAACGCCAAGCTGGAGCCCTTTGCCAACCCCCACCACCCCGCCGTGCTGCGCGAGATCAAGATGACCATCGACGCCGGCCACCGGCATGGCATCTGGGTGGGCATCTGCGGCGAGCTGGGCGCTGACGAATCGCTGGTCGAGACCTTCCTGCGGATGGGTGTGGACGAGCTGTCGGTCAACCCCAAGAGCGTCCTGCCCCTGCGCAAGAAGATCCGCAGCCTGGATCTGTCCAAGCCGGCCGCCGCCGTGGAGGGCGACGAGCCGGATGCTTCCAAGGCAAAGGCGGAGGACAAAGCCAAAGCCAAGAAAGCGGATAAGACCGAGAAGGCCAAGGCATAACACACAGCCCTCGGAGGATGCACCCCCGGGGGCTTTTTGGAAACAAGGAGGATGCAAACTATGGGACTGCCTGAAAATTTCCTGTGGGGCGGCGCGACCGCGGCCAACCAGTGCGAGGGCGCGTACGATGAGGGCGGGCGGGGCCTGTCCACCGTGGACGTGATCCCCTACGGGCCCGACCGGTTCCCGGTCATGCGGGGCGAGATGAAGATGCTGGACTGCGACAGCGCCCACGTCTACCCTTCGCACCAGGCCATCGACCTGTACCACCACTACAAGGAGGACATCCGGCTGTTTGCCGAGATGGGCTTCAAGTGCTACCGGCTGTCCATCGCCTGGACCCGGATCCTGCCCAACGGGGACGACGACACCCCCAACGAGGAGGGCCTGGCCTTTTACGACAGCCTGTTCGACGAGTGCCGCAAGTACGGCATCGAGCCGCTGGTCACCATCTGCCACTTTGACACCCCCATCGCCCTGATCAAGAAATACGGCGGCTGGAAAGACCGCCGGATGATCGACGCCTACCTGAAATACTGCGCCGCCATCTTTGCCCGCTACAAGGACAAGGTGAAATACTGGCTGACCTTCAACGAGATCAACATGCTGCTGCACCTGCCCTTCATGGGCGCGGGCATCCTCTTTGAAGAGGGCGAGGACCCCACCGAAGTCAAATACCGCGCCGCCCACTACGAGATCGTGGCCAGCGCCAAAGCGGTGCGCCTGGCCCACGAGATGATGCCGGGGGCCATGGTGGGCTGCATGCTGGCCGCCGGCCAGTTCTACCCCCGCACCTGCAGCCCCGACGACGTCTGGGCGGCGCTGGAGGCGGACCGGGACAACTACTTCTTCATCGACGCCCAGGCCCGGGGCGCCTACCCCGTCTGGGCCAAAAAGCGGATGGAGAAGGCCGGCGTCCATTTGGACTGCACCCCCGAGGACGAGGCCGACATGCAGGCGGGCACGGTGGACTTTATCTCCTTCAGCTACTATTCCAGCCGCTGCGTGACCACCGACAAGGAGCTGCTGGCCAAGGAGGGCGCCCAGGGCAACGCCGTCTTTGACAGCGTCCAGAACCCCTACCTCAAGACCAGCGACTGGGGCTGGGCCATCGACCCCCAGGGCCTGCGCACCACCATGAACACCCTCTACGACCGCTACCAGAAGCCCCTCTTCATTGTGGAGAACGGCCTGGGCGCCAACGATACCGTGGAGCCCGACGGCAGCGTCCATGACGGCTACCGCATCGAGTATATGCGGGCCCACATCCGCGAGCTCATCAAGGCGGTGGACGAGGACGGCCTGCCGGTGCTGGGCTACACCATGTGGGGCCCCATCGACCTGGTGTCGGCATCCACCGGCGAGATGAAAAAGCGCTACGGCTTCATCTATGTGGACAAGGACAACGACGGCAACGGCACCCTGGCCCGCAGCCGCAAGGACAGCTTCTACTGGTACAAGCAGGTCATCGCCTCGAACGGCGCCGACCTGGGCGACTGAACACAGCGTCCTCTGAAAAATACAGCGCGAAAAGGCGCCCGGCTTTTGGCCGGGCGCCTTTTATGCTGCGTATCGGGGGTCAGGCGTCTGCCTCGCGGTAGATGCCGAAGGTGTTGTCCGGGTCGGGCATATCCACCCGGGAGGCCCGGCGGTCGACCGCCAGCACGGCGGCCCCCATCAGGGCGAACACCAGGGCCACCACCAGCCACTTGAGCCAATTGGGGATACGGTTCATGGCCGCGCCCTCCTTTCTTTATTCCGGACGGCAGAGCCGCCGGGCGCGGGCCAGCAGTTCGCCGGCCTGGGCGGCGGTCAGGCTGCGGGAGAGGGGGCCGGTGCGGCCCTCGGCGCCGGGGCCGGTGTTGCCCTCCTCCAGGAAAAGGGCTTTGTCCCAGTCGGTTCGGTTGTTCCAGGGCGAAAAGCCCGCCGGGGCGATGTGGGCCCCCAGGCGGCACTCCAGGACGGCAGTCTTGCCGCAGGGCCGCCAGGGCCGGCCCAAATAGACCGAACCCGCCGGGCAGTCCGAGACAAAGTCGCAGTCCCAAAAGACGAAGCCCAGGCCCTCGGGCGGGGTGCAGGGGGCGGCCACGTAGCCCCGGGCCTCGCCGTGGGCGGGGGGATTGTCCGCCGAGCGGAGGACGCACTGCTCAAACAGGGCGTCCGCACCGCCAAAGATGAAGTCGATGTCCCCGGTGATCTGGCAGCCCTGGTAATACTGGGCGCTGGCCCGCCGGGGGACGAATACCCGCGGGCCCAGGAAGCCGTCTTTCTCCCGTTCTTTTTCGGGCAGGGGGGCGCAGAACAGGGTGTCCTGGCTGCCCAGCAGCCGCACCCGGCGGAACACCGCCCGCCGGCTGTCCACATAGGCGGCGATGCCCTGGCCCACCCGGGCGCCGGGGCCGGCGTCGTTCTCGATGGTCATGTCCTCCACCGTCAGCCGTTCGCCGCTGAAAAAGGCGGTCCAGCTGCGGAAAGTGTGGGTGGGCCGCCCGTCGGGGTGGGGCAGCTTGCCGCCGTCGTTCCACACCAGGCGGGTCTCGGTCATGCCGGCCCCCTGCAGGGTGATGTCCAGCTTTTCGCAGGAAAGTTTTTCCCGGTAGGTGCCGGGGCCAATGAGGATCCGTGCGGGGGTATCGTAGGGGACAGCCTGCACCGCTTCGCCAATGGTGGCAAAGTGGCCGCTGCCGTCCTGTGCAACTGTGATGGTGAGCATAAAGGCCTCCATGTTGGGATTCGGATTTATTCTTCGGTGGGCGGAGCTTTCATGGTGAACCAGAACACCGAGCCCTTGCCGGGGGTGCTCTGGACGCCAAAGCGGAACCCGTGCTGCTGGAAGATGGCCTTGGTGATGGACAGCCCCAGCCCGGTGCCCGCCTTGCCGGCGTCGGAACGGGAGCGGTAGTACCGCTCGAAGATATAGGGCAGGTCCTCGGCAGAGATGCCGGGGCCGTGGTCCTCCACTTCCACCCGCACCCCTTCGCCGCAGGGCTCGGCCCGCAGGATGAACACCCCGTCGGGCCCGATGTGGTGCATGGCGTTGCCCAGCAGGTTGTGCAGGGCCCGCTCGATCATGGCGGGGTCGGCGTAGACTTCCAGGGGCGCGTCGGGGAGCTCCAGCTTCAGGGTCCAGCCGTTCTGGGCGCAGACGGCGTCGTACCGCTCGCTGACCTCATCGCACAGCTGGCCCATGTCGAAGCGCACCGGCTCGCACTTGTCGGCCCCGCTGGTCACCTTGCTCAGCTCCATCACGCTGGAGACCAGGGCGGTCAGCCGGTCGGCCTCGTCCACGATGATGTTCAGCTGTTCGTCCCGGTGGGCCTTGTCGTCCCCGGTGATGTCCCGCACCGTCTCGGCGTAGCCCTTGATGAGGGTGAGGGGGGTGCGCAGGTCGTGGGAGACGTTGGCCAGCAGGTCCCGCTGCATCTGGGCCGAGCGCTGGACCTCGGTGGCCATCTGGTTGAAGTCCTCGGCCAGGGCGCCCAGCTCATCCCGGCGGTTGGCGTCCACCTGCACGGCGTAGTTGCCCCGGGCCATCTGGCGGGCGGCCGCGGACATGGCCCGCAGCGGCCGGGTGAACCACTGGCTGAACAGCCAGGCCGCCGCCAGGGCGAAGGCGAACACCAGCACCGCCGCCATGGGCAGCATATCGCTCAGCACCTGGCCGGCCTCGGCCACGTGGACCAGGCTGGTGGACACCAGGACCGAATAATCCCCGCCCCGGCTCATGCGGCCCACCACCACCTGGGAAGAGCCGCCGCTGGTGTTCAGCACCTGCATCCAGCTGCCGCTGGCGCGGCAGGCCCGGCGCATCTCGATGACGGTGGACTTGTCCCAGGAGAACCCGGTGTCCGACCGGGCGGACAGGGTGCTGTTGTGCAGCAGGCAGGGGTAGAGGTTTTCGATGGTGATGATGCTGCGCAGGGTGGAGTCGGAGATGTCCACGCAGAAGTTGGTCAGCTGGGTGTTGGCCGCAAGGCTCTCGTACAATTTGGTGCGGAAGGAGCTGTCCACGACCAGGACGCCGAAGTCCCAGCTGGAGATGATGGTGCCCTCGTCCTGGGTCTGGGCGATGAGGTCCACGATCTCGTCGGCCTGGCCGGCCAGCTGCGCCTCGATGCGCTGGTTGTACAGAGGCTCCAGCAGCTGGGTGGACAAAAACCAGTACATCCCCAGCAGCAAAAGGCAGATGAAGGACAAAAACAGCATCAGCTGGGCGCGGATGCCCGGCGAAGGCCGGCGTTGCTGCTTCATACCGCGCCCCCGTTACCGGCGGGCGTCGGGGTCGAACTTGTAGCCGATGCCCCACACCGTGACGATGTAGCTGCGGCAGGCCCCCAGATGGCCCCGCAGCATCTTGACGTGGGTGTCCACCGTGCGGTCCTCGCCGAAATAGTCGTAGTTCCACACCTTTTGCAGGATCTTCTCCCGGGAGAGGGCGATGCCCTTGTTGGACGCCAGAAAGACCAGCAGGTCGAACTCCTTGGGGGTGAGGCTGACTTCCTCGCCGCTGACCCGGACGGTGTGGCTGGCCGTGTCGATGGCCAGCTCCCCAAAGGTCATGACGGAGGCGGCGGTGTCGGTGTGGGCAAGGGTGCGGTTGAGCACCGCCCGCACCCGGGCCACCAGCTCCCGGGGGGAGAAGGGCTTGACCACATAGTCGTCGGCGCCGGCCTCCAGGCCGGCCAGTTTGTCGTATTCTTCGCCGCGGGCGGTCAGGATGATGACAGGGGTGTTGATGTGGCGGCCGCGCATCTCCCGCAGGCAGGTCATCCCATCCATAAAGGGCATCATCAGGTCCAGGATGACCAGGTCGAAGCTGGAACTGGTCACCTGAGCCAGGGCCGCCGAGCCGTCGGCGGCCTCCTCGCAGGTGTAGCCCGCATATTGCAGGTGCTCCCGGATCAATTCCCGGATGCGGGGTTCGTCATCGACGATCAGAATTTTAGCCATAGGGCGGGGGTCCTCCATTTCTTATAATCAAACGGCTGCCGTGCAGCCATACTGCCACATATACATGATACCTCTATAATAATACGGAAAATGTGAAGAAGTGTGAACAATGGGTGAATCCTTTGGAAAAGATACCTCCATCTTGCATCCCGACCCCGGTATGCTGTATACTGGGGATGCCCCGAACGAGATACGGAAAACAGAAAGGATATCTGCCCATGCGCTTGGGATTGACTGAATTGTTGCTGATCCTCCTCATCGCCCTGCTGGCCTTTGGGCCGGGGGTGTCCCGGTGGATGAACCGCTGGTCCCGGCAGGCCCAGGCGGCCCACGCCGAGGAGGCCCGCCGCCGGGCTGCCCGGGAGGCCCAGCGCCAGGCCCGGCGGGCCTACATCCTGCACCGGTTCCAGATCGTGGCGGCGGTGTTTGCCGCGGCCACGGCAGTGGGGCTGGTCTACACCCTGGGCCTGCGCCCCATCGAGGCCGAGCCCCGCAGCTACACCCTCCCCGCCGCGGCGGAACAGGCCGCAGCCCACACCGTCACCGAGACGGCGGCCCTGCCGCTGGAAGGTTATCTGGCCCCGGACGGGGTGGCCGTCCGGGACGGCTGGCTGTATATGGCCGCCCGCCCCGCCGCCGGCAGCGGCAGCGCCCTGCTGCGGATGCGGGAGGACGGCAGCGCCCAGATGGCGGTGCTGACCGAAGAGGGGATCATCACCTCCTTTGCCTTTGACCCGGCGGGGGATATTTGGTACACGCTGCTGACCGGGACGGGCGGAGCCCTGTGCCGCGCCTCCCACGACGATTGGGGGGCGTCGGTGCAGCAGGTGGTCACCCAGATCGACGGGCGGCCCCTGGCCTACCCGGCGGCGGTGGCGGCCGGCCCCGACGGCAGGATCTACTTTACCGAGGCGGCAGACTTCACCCCCCGGGCCGGCAGCCTGGAGGACGCCCTGCGGGCCGAGCTGATGGGCCACACCGCCACCGGCTGGGTCTATGTATACGACCCGGCGGACCGCAGCGTCCAGCGGGTGCTGGGGGGCCTGGCGGGTGCGTCGGGGCTGGCAGTCTCGCCGGACGGCGGCACCCTCTACGCCGCCGACCTGGGCAGCCGCTGCATCTGGGCGGTGGATACCGGGGCCCGGGAGCTGACCGCCGGGGGCCGGGGCTGCGCCCTCTTTGCGGGGCAGCTGCCCGGCTATCCCGGCGCCCTGGCGGCCGGCCCCGACGGGACGGTCTATGTGGGCTACCGCTGGGCCCGGGCGGACTGGCTGGAGAGCCGGGCCGCCGAACCCGGCCTGCGCGGCATTGCCGCCAGGCTGCCCCGCAGCGTCCAGCGCAGGCTGTTCCATGCCGCCAGCCCCCTGGCCCAGAGCTACGCCCCTGACGGCGTATTGGAAGAGGACTATGTCTCCGACGGGGCGGAGGGCTGGGCCCTGGCCCCCAGCGGCAACCGGCTGTACCTGCCCGGCGCCGGGGAGGGCATGACATATTTCAGATTTTAAGAATCGAGGCGTATCGTGATATGACCGAAGAAGAAAAGAAACAGATCACCCGGCAGGCCCGGCAGGCAGCGGCGGAGCTGCTGGCGGTGGCCGGCCTGCAGAAAGGGGACGTGTTCGTGGTAGGGTGCTCCTCCAGCGAGATCGTGGGCGGGCAGATCGGCCACGACAGCAGCCTGGAGGCCGCGCAGGCGGTGTACGAGGGGATCGCGCCGGTGCTGGCCGAGCGGGGCGTCTGGCTGGCGGCCCAGTGCTGCGAGCACCTGAACCGCGCCCTGATCCTGGAGCGGGAGGCCGCCCGGGCCTACGGCTGGGAGGAAGTGTGCGTGGTGCCCCGGCCCCACGCCGGGGGCAGCTGGGCCACCACCTGCTGGAAGCGCTTTGCCCACCCGGTGGCGGTGGAAGAGATCCGGGCCCACGCCGGCCTGGACATCGGCGGCACCCTGATCGGGATGCACCTGCGCCGGGTGGCGGTGCCGGTGCGGCTGTCGCTGGACCACATCGGGCAGGCCGCCCTGCTGTGCGCCCGCACCCGCCCCAAACTGATCGGCGGCGAGCGGGCAAAATACACGGAGGAGGATTGAGGATACCTATGCCGGAACGGAATCTGGAACAAATGGCCCAGGCGGTGGCGGAGATCCGCCGCAAAATGGACGACGCGGCCCGTGAGGCCGGGCGGGACCCGGCCGGGGTCCAGCTGTGCGCCGCCTGCAAGACCCATACCCCTGCGACCATTGCCCTGAGCGCGCAGCTGCCCATCGACCTGTTTGGGGAGAACCACGTCCAGGAGCTGTGCGCCAACTGGGACGCCGGGGCCTACTGCGGCAAGCCGGTGCATTTCATCGGCCATTTGCAGACCAATAAGATCAAAAAGGTGCTGGGCAAGGCCAGCCTGATCCAGAGCGTGGACAGCCCGCGCCTGCTGGCCGCCCTGGAAAAAGAAGCCTCCCGGATGGAGATCGTCCAGGATATTTTACTGGAAGTGAACATCGGCGGCGAGGCCAGCAAGACCGGCGTCGCCCCCGAGGAGCTGTGGGCCCTGCTGGATACCGCCGCAGCCCAGCCCCACCTGCGGGTCAAGGGGCTGATGGCCATCCCGCCGGTGAACGACGACGACCGGGAGAACCGCGCCCTGCTGGGGCAGGTGTACAAACTGTTCGTCCAGGCGGGGGAGCGGGGCTACGAAAACGTCCGGATGGAGACCCTTTCCATGGGGATGAGCGGCGACTTTGAAAACGCCATCCGGGAGGGGGCCACCCTGGTCCGCATCGGCACCGCCATCTACGGCGCCCGGGACTACGGCCCCAAAGCCTGAACATAATGTAGAAAACAGGAGAAAAACAACATGGTGGATTTGAACGACGTGGAAAAACCGAAGTACGGCGACCCCAACCGGCGCCACACTTCGGCGGCGCAGCTGCTGCGGCGGTTTTGGCCCTACGAAAAGAAGTATTGGCGGACCATGGTCCTGGATCTGTTCTGCGCGGCCCTGACCTGCCTGTGCGACCTGGTGCTGCCGCTGATCCTGCGCTATATCACCAACACCGCCGTAGATAACCTGGCGGCCCTGACGGTGGGGGTCGTGCTCAAGCTGGGGCTGCTGTATTTCGTGCTGCGGATCATCGACGGCGCGGCGGCCTACTATATGTCCGATATGGGCCACGTCATGGGCGTGTACATCGAGACGGATATGCGCCGGGACGCCTTTGCCCACCTGCAGCGGCTGAGCGTGGCCTACTACTCCAACAACAAGATCGGCCAGATCATGGGGCGGATCACCAACGACCTGTTCGACGTGACCGAGTTTGCCCACCACTGCCCGGAAGAATTTTTCATCGCGGGGGTCAAGATCCTGGCCAGCTTCCTGATCCTGAGCCGGTACAGCCTGGGGCTGACCGCCCTGCTGTTCCTCTGCGTGCCCCTGATGGGGGTGGTGTCCATCAAACTGAACACCAAACTGCGGGCCACCCAGCGGGCCCAGCGGGTCCAGGTGGGCGAGCTGAACGCCCAGATCGAGGAGAGCCTGCTGGGCGAGCGGGTGGTCAAGGCCTTCTGCGCCGAAAAGACCGAGAACGAAAAGTTCGAGGCCGGCAACGGCACCTTCCAGCGGCTGAAAAAGAACAGCTACAAGGTGATGGCGGCCTTCCAGACCTCCACCCGGCTGTTCGACGGCCTGATGTACCTGGTCACCATCCTGGGGGGCGGCATCTTCGTGGTCAAGGGGTGGATCACCCCCGGCGACCTGGTGGCCTACTCGCTGTATGTGTCCACCCTGATCGCCACCATCCGCCGCATCGTGGAGTTTGCCGAGCAGTTCCAGCGGGGCATGACCGGCATCGAGCGCTTTTTCGAGATCCTGGACACCCCCATCGACATCCAGGACGCCCCCGGCGCGGTGCCCCTGCAGCCGGGGCCCGGGGCCATCCGGTTCGACCATGTCAGCTTTGAGTACCCGGACGACCACAACAAGGTGCTGCGGAACGTCAGCATCGACATCCCCGCAGGCCAGCGCCTGGCTCTGGTGGGGCCCTCCGGGGGCGGCAAGACCACCCTGTGCAACCTGATCCCCCGCTTTTACGATGTGACGGCGGGCCGGATCTTCATCGACGGGCAGGACATCCGCAAGGTCACCCTGGAAAGCCTGCGGGCCGCCATCGGGGTGGTCCAGCAGGACGTGTACCTGTTCAGCGGCACGGTGGCCGAGAACATCGCCTACGGCCGCCCGGGCGCCACCCGGGAGGAGATCGCCGCCGCCGCCCGCCTGGCCGGGGCGGAAAAGTTCATCCTGGCCCTGAAGGACGGCTACGACACCTACGTGGGCGAGCGGGGGGTCAAGCTGTCCGGCGGCCAGAAGCAGCGGCTGAGCATCGCGCGGGTCTTTTTGAAAAACCCGCCCATCCTGATCCTGGACGAGGCCACCAGCGCCCTGGACAACGAGAGCGAGATCCTGGTGGGCCAGAGCCTGGAAAAACTGGCCCACGGCCGCACCACCCTGACCATCGCCCACCGCCTGACCACCATCAAGGACTACGACCGCATCCTGGTCCTGGGGGAGGAGGGCATCCTGGAGGACGGCACCCACGACCAGCTGCTGGCAAAGCAGGGGGTCTACTACCGCCTGTGGAACCAGCTGCCCAGCCTGGACCTGATGCTGTGACAGGGTAGCAAACGCATCCCCCCTGCATAAGATGGAGTGACAACCATCTCTTGTGCAAGGGGGAGCTTTTATGTTTTGTGAAAAGATCGCTTCGCTGGCCCTGTGCGCTGTGACAGCGGCCAGCTGCTGCCTGTGTCCCTGGCCGTGGCCCTCCTGGCCCGGCGGCTCGGGCAGTTCCAGCAGTTCCAGCAGCTCCAGCAGCGCGCCGGACATCGACTACTCCGCCATCCTGGAAGGGGACCTGCCCGACGGAGCCAAAAAGGACTTTATCACCTTTGAGGACAACAGCGCCGACGAGGCCGCCCTCCAGAACGCCCTGGGCAGCCTTTCGGCCCAGGCCACCGGCTCGGTGCAGGAGGGCCAGGTCACCCCCATCTACAACACGTCGCCGGGCTATGGGCAGACGGTGGAGGACTTTGTCAAAGCCTGCGGCATCAAGAACACCACCCTCAAGCGGGGCAACAGCCCGGACGGGATGTACTATTATTTTGTCAACAATCCCAGCCTGGACGCCGCCCAGCAGACCCGCTGCGCCGTCCTCTACGCCGCGCCGGGCTCGCTGGGGCTGGAAGAAGCCCTGCAGAAGGTGGCCGACCAGATGGACCCGGTGCTGGAAAAGCTGCCCGCCACCAACGCGCCGGGCACGCCGTCCTATAACTACCGGTATGTGGTCTCCACCAGCGCGGCGGGCCGCAGCCTGCCCGGGCCGGACGGGGCCGGCGTCCCGGTCTACTACATCGCGGTGACGGTCACGCGCATCCCCACCCCGGCGTAACAAGTAGGGCCCTGCTTCTCTTTGCAGAAGCAGGGCCTTTTGGATGTTCAGGCGGTCACGAGGGCTTCGATCACGGCCAGCACCGCCAGCCCGCCCAGCAGCAGGAGGAAACATCCACCCCGGCTGCCGCCTCCGCCCCCGCCGCCTTTCCGGCTGCGGCGGAAGGCGGTCATGTACTGGGCGTAGCCGGTGGAGCCTTTGCCAAAATATCCATAATCGCGCGGCATGGGGCCTCCTTTATCGTTTGAGGAAGGGCGTGGTGTAGGCGGCGCCCATGGGCCGGGGGACCCGGCGGCAGAGGGCTGCCAGGTCGGCGGCAGCAGCCTGGGCCTGGGCGGTGCGGGCGCAGGCGTCGTTTTCCCGGGCCAGCCTGGCCAGGGAAGGGGGGACGGGTAGTCCTGCTCCCGCCAGCAGGGGCAGGGCCTCCCGGCGGGCGGCCAGCAGGTGGAGGCTGGGGGGCAGTTCGGGCAGGTCCAGCCAGCCCGGCCCGGCGCCGGGGCTGCCATAGCCCAGCGCGGCGTCCATGGCCAGGCGGCGCATCCGGGCCCGGGGGTAGCGGACGGTGGTCAGCGCGTCGCAGAGGCCGTCCAGCGTGACCGCCTGACGGACGCAGCTGTCCAGCCGGTGCTCCAGCCCTTCGGTGATGCCCCGGACCCCGGCGAAGCCGCCGGCGACGGCCCGGGCCCGCAGCCGGGAGAGGACCGCCAGGCTCACCGCCTGGGGGTCGGTGTCCTCCCCGGCGGCCCGGGCCTCCTGGTAGAGGGGCAGGGCCGCGGCCGGGACGTAGGGGGCCAGGGCTTCGGGGCCCTCCCGCCGCCAGAGGGCGCGCAGGGCGCTGGCGCTGGCGTAAGAGCCGGCGGTGCGGGCGTCCCCGTGGTTGGCGCCCTGGCGGGGCAGGGGGATGGGTTCCAGCGGCGCGCCCAGCTCCAGGATGGCCTTGCAGTATTCCACGGCAAGGTTGTTGTTGGGCTTGTCCAGCAGGGCGGCAAGGCCCCGGCCGGGTGCGGCCTGCTCCACAGCAGCCTGCCGGGCGGCGGCGAAATTCCGCGCCCCGGCGGCCAGCTGCTCTTTCAGGGCGGCGCGGTAGGCCGGCGAGGCCAGCACACGGGCCGCCGCCGTCAGGCGGTCTGGGTCGGGGTCCTCGGCGCCAAAGACCAGGGCGTCGCAGCCTGCCGCCGCCAGCAGCGCCACCCCCGCCCGGGCAAACGCCTCGGCCCCCGACATGGCCCAGGGGGCGGGCAGGGCAAAGACCAGGCTGGCCCCGGCGTCCAGGGCGGCGGCGGCCCGCACCTGTTCGGGCAGCAGCGGGGGCGCGCCCCGCTGGGTCAGGGCGCAGCTGAGGGCCACCGCCACTGCCCGGGCCCCCCGCTCCCGGGCCGCCTGCAGCTGCCAGGCGTGGCCGTTGTGAAAAGGATCGTATTCGGCAATGATACCGGCAAATTTCATAGCAGCTCCGTCTCCCGCGCCCGGCGCAGCCGGCGCGGGTCCGCCGGGCGATCTGCCCCCAAGAGGCCCTGCCTCCGGGTGCTCCGGCGGTGTTGTACACAAGTTTTTGTCTTTTTGCCCATTTTCTCTTGAAAAGGGGCTGACTCTATTATATAATGTAAATGAATAGGACGCAACTGTTTGCAGGTGGGCAGCTTTCAGACCTGTGCGCTGAATTTTGTGCGACCGTACAAACTCTGGGCGTTTTCTTTGTTAAAAACCTCCACAGGGCGGGCCTGCCGCCGGTGGAGCGGATCAAACAGGAGGCAACGAGAAGATGAAAGTTCTGGTTATCAACTGCGGTTCTTCTTCCCTGAAATATCAGCTGATCGATATGGACGGCGAGAAGGTGCTCTGCAAGGGCCTGTGCGAGCGCATCGGCATGGAGAGCAGCACCATCACCCACGAGGCCAACGGCAACAAGGCGACCACGCCCGCGATCTTCCCCACCCACACCGAGGCGTTCCATGAGCTGATCAAGAAGATGACCACCGGCGCCGGCAAGTGCATCGAGGACGTCGGCGAGATCAACGCCATCGGCCACCGGATCGTCCACGGCGGCGAGAAGTTCCAGTCCAGCTGCGTCATCACCGACGAGGTGGTCGATGCCCTGCGGGAGCTGAGCCCGCTGGCCCCGCTGCACAACCCCGCCGGCATCCTGGGCATCGAGACCGCCCGCAAGGTCTTTGGCCCCGACGTGCCCCAGGTGGCTGTGTTCGACACCGCTTTCCACAGCACCATGCCGCCCAAGGCGTATATGTACGCCATCCCCTACGAGTACTATGAAAAGTACGGCGTCCGCCGCTACGGCTTCCACGGCACCAGCCACAAGTACGTCAGCCGCAAGGCCGCCGAGTATCTGGAAGAGCCCATCGCCCGCCTGAAGCTGATCACCTGCCACCTGGGCAACGGCTCGTCCATCGCCGCCGTGGACCAGGGCCGTGTGGTGGATACCTCCATGGGCATGACCCCGCTGGCCGGCCTGATGATGGGCACCCGCTGCGGCGATCTGGACCCCTCGGTGGTCAACTACCTGAAGTATACCCTGGACATCACCGGCCACGAGCTGGACCAGATCCTGAACAAGAAGTCCGGCCTGCTGGGCATCTCGGGCGTTTCCAGCGATATGCGCGACGTCGAAAAGGCCGCCCGCGAGGGCAACAACCGCGCCCAGCTGGCCATTGATATGCTGACCTACCAGATCAAGAAGGTGGTGGGCAGCTACATCGCCGCCATGGGCGGCGTGGACGCCATCGTCTTTACCGGCGGCATCGGCGAGCACGACGACGTCATCCGCGCCAAGATCTGCCACCACATGGACTGGCTGGGCGTGCGCATCGACACCGACAAGAACCGCTCCCCCAAGGGCGAGGTGTGCGAGATCACCGCCTGGGGCGCCAAGGTCCGCACCCTCATCATCGCCACCAACGAGGAACTGATGATCGCCCGCGACACCGAAGAAGTGCTGCAGAAGGCGCAGGCCTGAGCCGTTTTTTCCATCCTTTGGCATGACAGGGGCCGCGCATCCGACCGGGGTGCGCGGCCCTTTGCCGGCTTTTGCAGGGCGGTGCGCCGGGATGCGCGTTTTTTCGACAGGCAAAAAGTACGCCTTATCCGGCAGGAATTGGAATTTACGCGCCCTGCCTCTGTTTTTCAGTTGACAAAACAGCCAAACCGGGGTACAATAAGGAAGTCCTCGGCCCTGAGGATGACATCATGCTTCAAGCCCCTGGCAGCTTACGATCGGCGCCCCAAAACCAAGGTGTAGTTCTAATCCTTCCGCGGGCAAGAACAAAACAAGAGGAGATACCACAATGTTCGAAGACAAGACTTTAGTTTGCAAGGACTGCGGCAAGGAGTTTGTTTGGACTGCCGGCGAGCAGGAGTTCTACGCATCCCGCGGTTTTGAGAACCAGCCCCAGCGCTGCAAGGCTTGCCGTGACGCCCGCAAGAACGGCGCCCGTCCTGCCAGCACCGGTGAGCGCAAGATGTACGACGCCGTCTGCGCATCCTGCGGCAAGGCCTGCAAGGTTCCCTTCCAGCCCCGCGAGGATCGCCCCGTCTACTGCTCCGACTGCTTCGCTCGGATCAAGCAGAACTAAGTTGTGACCGAGAAGGGCTCCTGCCGCTTTGGGCGGCGGGAGCTCTTTTTGTGACTGGCTCACTTGCAAAGGGGCCCGGTTTTGGGGTATGATAAACGCAACGACCTGACACGATTGAACGGAAAGGACCAACATCATGTTTGATATTTTCAATTCCATCCGCAAGAACCACGACAGCGAGCCCTTCCAGGTCACCCGCCAGACGGTGATCGGCGACATCCTGGACATGGACTCCACCACGGCGCCCTACTTCATGGAGATCGGGATGCACTGCCTGGGCTGCCCCGCCTCCCGCGGGGAGAGCATCGAGGAGGCCTGCGCCGTCCACGGGGTGGACTGCGACGCCCTGATCCAGAAGCTGAATGACCACCTGGCGGCAAAGGCCAAGGGCTGAGATGGCCCCTGCCCTGGACCCGCGGCTGGCGGCCGCGGCGGCCCTGGTCCGGCCGGGGCTGCCGGTGGCGGACATCGGCTGCGACCACGGCAAGCTGGCCGCCGCCCTGGCCTGCTCGGGGCTGTACCCCAAGGTGATCGGCTCCGATCTGCGCCCCGGGCCCCTGGCCAAGGCGCGCCAGACCGTTGAAGCGGCCCACTGTCAAGACCGCGTCGAGCTCCGGCTCGGCGACGGTCTTTCTGTGCTGTCTGCGGGGGAGGTGGGCACGGTGGTCATCGCGGGGGTGTCGGCCCAGACCGCCTGGCAGATGCTGGAGGCCGCCCCCTGGGTCTTTGCGCCGGAGGGGCCCCGGCTGGTGCTGATCCCCGCCACCCGCCACGACGAGCTGCGCCGCTGGCTCGCGGAACACGGCTTTCGGCTGGTCTGCGACCGGCCGGTGGAGGCGGCGGGCCGCTGGTATGCGGTGATGGCCGCCGAGTACGACGGACAGCGGCGGACGCTGACCTGGGCCCAGGCCCTGTATGGCCGGACGGGGGAGTGGCCGGAGGCCCCCGGCTACGCGGCCAAACAGCGGGAAAAACTGCAAAAACTGCGCCGGGGCATCCCGGAAGGGAGCCCCGCCGCCCATGAGATCGACGCACTGCTGCAAGGAGGCTGACACGCCATGGAACCCATTGCCATCCAAACCATTTACGAGGCCATGACCCGCATCGCGCCGCCCGAGCTGGCCGAAAGCTGGGACAACCCCGGCCTGCTGGTGGACTGCGGCCGCCCGGCCGCCCGGGCCCTCACCGCCCTGGACATCACCCCCGCGGTGGTGGAGGAGGCCAGGCGGCTGGACTGCGGGGTGATCGTGGCCCATCACCCGGTGATCTTCACCCCCCTCAAGCGGATGGACCGGAGGGACGTCCCCTTCCTGCTGGCGGAGGCGGGCATCTCGGCCATCTGTATGCACACCAACTTTGACGCCGCCGAAGGGGGCGTCAACGACACTTTGGCCGGCATCCTGGGGATGCAGGAGGCGGAGCCCTTTGCAGGAGGCTGCGGCCGGGTGGGTGCGCTGGACACCCAGGCGCCCCTCACGGTGCCGGCCCTGGCCGCCCTGGCCCAGAGGCGGCTGGGTGCCCTCTGCGTGCCGCCCCGGGAAGGCCCTGCCGTACAGGTCAAATACACCGACAACGGCCGCCCGGTCCGGCGACTGGCGGTCATCAGCGGGGCGGGGGGCAGCCTGTTCGAGGAGGCCCTGGCCGTGGGGGCCGACTGCCTGCTGACCGGGGAGGCCAGCCACCACGCCGCCATCGACGCGGCCCGGCTGGGGCTGGGGCTGATCGCCGCCGGCCACTACGCCACCGAGTACCCGGCCGTGGCCGCCCTGGCTGCCCGCCTGCAGGAGGCCGTGCCGGGGCTGGCCGTGTTTGCCAGCCGGGAAAACCGGGACCCCTTTACCTATTTATAAGACAGCCCTCTCAAGGGGAGCCGGAGAGGGCGGAAAGGAACCGCTATGGCACTGGATGCCGCTACCCTGGCGCTGACGGCGGCCGAACTGGGCCGCATCGTGACCGACGCCAAGATCGCAAAAATTTTTGAACCCACCCGGGACGAGCTGGTCATCACCCTGCGCACCCGCACCGATACCTACAGCCTGCTGCTGTCGGCCCGCAGCGGGTCGGCCCGGGTCTGCCTGACCGGCGAGAGCTTCGAGAACCCCGAGACCCCGCCCTCCTTCTGCATGCTGATGCGCAAGCACCTGACCGGCGGCCGCCTGACCGCCGTCCGGATGGAGCCGGGGGACCGGATCGTCTATTTTGATTTCCTCTGCACCAACGAGATGGGGGATCTGGTCACCAACACCCTGTGCGCCGAGCTGATGGGCCGCTACTCCAATCTGGTGCTGGTCCAGAACGGGCGGATCATCGACGCCCTCAAGCGGGTGGACTTTGAGGACAGCGAGATCCGGCAGCTGCTGCCGGGCCTGGCTTACACCGTCCCGCCCAAGCCTGCCCGGCCCGACTTCCTGGCCGCCAGCGCCGCCTCCATCGTGGCGGCCGCCTGCCAGAAGGACCTGCCGGTGGCCGCCGCCCTCAGCCGGACGGTGGCGGGGGTGGGCCCGGTGGTCTGCCGCGAGGCAGCCTGGCGGGCCTTCGGCCCCGAGGAGCAGACCGCCTGCGAACTGGACGAGGCCGGCAAGCGCCGCCTGCTGGACGCCGTCGAAGAGCTGAAAGCCGAGCACGCCGCCGGGGGCTGCCCCTGCAGCGTGGCCACCCCGGAGGGCAAGCCGGTGGAATTCACCTTCTTCCGCCCCCGGCAGTACGGCGGCGGGTACGAGATCCGGCAGTGGCCCTCCTTCTGCGAGATGCTGGAAGGCTACTACGCCGAAAAAGACCGGGCGGAGCGGCTGCGCACCAAGAGCAAAGAGCTGCACAAGGCGGTGCACAATATGTACGAGCGGGCCGTCCGCAAGCAGGCCGCCCGCCGGGAGGAGCTGGCCGCCAGCGAAAAGAGCGAGCAGCTGCGGCTGTACGGCGAGCTGCTCTCGGCCAACCTCTACCAGGCCGAAAAGGGGATGAAGAGTATCACCGTCCCCAACTGGTACGACGAGGGCAGGGAAGTGACCATCCCCCTGGATGTGCGCTACACCCCCAGCCAGAATGCCCAGAACTACTTCAGGAGCTACAAGAAAAAGCAGACCGCCGCCCGGATGCTGGTGGATCTGCTGGCCGAAGGGGAAAAGGAGATCGCCTATCTGGAGACCGTCCTCTACGAGGTGGAGAGCGCCCCCGGCGAGGCCGCCCTGAACGAGATCCGGGCCGAGCTGAAAGGCCAGGGCTACCTGAAGTATTACAAGCCCCGGGACAAAAAGCAGAAACCCGCCGACTTTTACCGCTACCTCTCCTCCGACGGGTTCGAGATCCTGGTGGGGCGCAACAACCTGCAGAACGAGCGGCTGACCCTGCACACTGCCCGGGGCCGGGACCTGTGGTTCCACACCAAGAACGCCCCTGGCAGCCACACCGTGGTGATGAGCGGGGGCCGGGACATCCCCGACCGCACCCGGGAGGAGGCCGCCCAGCTGGCGGTGCTCCACTCCAGCCAGGCCAAGGGGGTCAAGGTGGCGGTGGACTACACCGAGGTGAAGAACATCCGCAAGACCGCCGGCCTCAAGCCCGGCATGGTGCTCTACGACAAATACGAGACCGCCTACATCACCCCCGACCCCACCCTGGCCGAAAAGCTGAAGAAGAAATGATTTTTGTGCCGTCCGTCAAAAAATGGACGGCATTTTTGTATATTTCGTGGAATTGCCCCCTTGCGCCCGGGCAAGACTTATAGTATCATAAAAGGGCGCCGGGCCGCTGGGCGCCCAGGGGGCGCGCATCGGCGTCGCTGCGCAAAAAAGTTTGGGATTTTTTCAAAAAAGGGCTTGCAAAAAAGGCGCGGATATGGTAGAATATCTGACGGCTGCAAAGGGCTTGTGCGATACAAGTCGTGCAGGCCACGATATGCGTTGATGCGGGAGGTTGTCGCACGGCCCAGCCGATGCGGGTTATTTCCGCGGAGTATGTCCGATCTACGAACCGGGCGAAAGAATTACTGACAGTGAAGGGATATGTCCCCGCGCCATGCGCGAAGAGGACCAATGTCCGCTTGTCTTTGCTAGATTTCTTTCCGGGAAAACTGCGTGGCGGTTTACCGGCTTTTCTAATGCGAAGGCGTGAGACACCCGGAACAGTGTGCAGTGATTGATCGAGTTGCCCATACACAACATTTTGAGGAGGCACAGCCACATGGCAGTCAAAGAGAAAATCAGAATCCGTCTTCAGAGCTACGACGTCCAGCTGATCGATGCTGCGGCAGAGAAGATCGTCGAGACCGCAAAGCGCACCGGCGCCCGCGTGTCCGGCCCCATCCCCCTGCCCACCGACCGTGAGGTGGTCACCGTCCTGCGTGCGACCCACAAGTACAAGGACAGCCGCGAGCAGTTCGAGAGCCGCACCCACAAGCGCCTGATCGACATTCTGAAGCCGTCCAATAAGACGGTGGAGGCCCTGATGAGCCTCCAGCTCCCCGCTGGCGTGGACATCGAAATCAAGCTGTAAGGCTTGGCCCCATCGATGCCCTCGTTTCCCGAGGGGTCACGTTGGCGGTGACGTGCGCCGCCAACCAATAACCTTTACAGGAGGAAAAGAAAATGGTTAAAGGCATTATCGGCAAAAAGGTCGGTATGACCCAGCTGTTTGACGAAAACGGCAAGGTCATCCCTGTGACCGTCATCGAGGCAGGCCCCTGCACCGTCGTGCAGAAGAAGACTGTCGAGAGCGACGGCTATCAGGCTGTTCAGCTGGGCTTCGGCGAGGTTTCCGCCAAGAAGGTCAACAAGGCAGCCGCGGGCCACTTCAAGAAGGCGAACGTGGCCCCCAAGAAGACCCTCCGCGAGTTCCGTCTCGAGGATGTCTCCGGCCTGAATGTGGGCGATGTCATCAAGGCTGACGTCTTCGCTGCAGGCGACAAGGTGGACGTGGCCGGCATCTCCAAGGGCAAGGGCTACCAGGGCGTCATCAAGCGCTACGGCCAGCACCGCCTGCGCGAGAGCCACGGCACCGGCCCCGTCGCACGGCACGCCGGCTCCAACGGCTCGACTTCGACCCCGAGCCGCGTCTACCCCGGCAAGCGCCTGCCCGGCCACATGGGCTTTGTGCGGGTCACCGTGCAGAACCTGACGGTCGTCAAGGTGGACACCGAGAACAATCTGATCGCTGTCAAGGGTGCGGTCCCCGGTACCAAGGGCACCATCGTCACCCTGGCCAACAGCGTGAAGGCCTAAGGAGGAAAGCTACAATGGCAAAATTTGACGTAGTCGATCGGAACGGCAAAAAGGTCAGCGAGATCGAGCTTTCCGACGCCGTGTTCGGCATCACCCCGAACGAGAAGGCTGTTCACATCGCAGTCGTGAACTTCCTGGCCAACCAGCGCCAGGGCACCCAGAACACCAAGATCCGCAAGGAAGTCTCGGGCGGCGGCAAGAAGCCCTGGCGCCAGAAGGGCACCGGCCACGCCCGCCAGGGCTCCATCCGCGCCCCCCAGTGGACCCACGGCGGCGTCGCCCTGGGCCCCAAGCCCCGCAGCTACAACTACCACATCAACAACAAGGTGCGCCGCCTGGCCCTGCTCAGCGTGCTGAGCGACAAGGCCGCGAACGGCAACATGATCGTGGTGGACACCCTGGCTGTGGAGGCCTACAAGACCAAGGCTGTGGTCGAGATGCTCAGCGCCATCGGCGCCGGCAAGAAGAACCTGGTGGTGAACGAGACCGTCGACCCCATGTTCATCAAGAGCGCCGCCAACATCCAGGGCGTCAAGACCACCTTCGCCGGCAGCGTGAACACCTATGACGTGCTGAACGCCGACAAGCTGATCATCAGCCAGGGCGCAGCGAAGAAGCTCGAGGAGGTGCTTGGCTAATGAAAACCGCACATGACATCATCCTGAAGCCGGTCATCACCGAGAATTCCATGGCTGGCATCGCCGACAAGAAGTACACCTTCAAGGTCGCCACCGACGCCACCAAGATCGAGATCGCCCAGGCGGTCGAGACCCTGTTCCCCGGCGCCAAGGTCGCCAAGGTGAACACCATTTCGGTCCGCGGCCGTTTCCGCCGCCAGGGCCTGCACGGCGGCTACACCGCCGCCTCCAAGAAGGCCATCGTGACCCTGACCAAGGACTCCAAGGAGATCGAGTTCTTCAACAGCATGGTCTGATGACCCACCGGCCCGCCGAGGGCCGCCCTATGGGGATATGACCCCGATAATAATTCATGAGATAAGTTAAAGGAGAATAGCAATGGCTATCAAGAAATACGGCCCCACTACCCCGGGCCGCCGCGGCATGACCGTCACGGACTACAGTGTCCTGTCCAAGGTCGCCCCCGAGCGCAGCCTGCTGGAGCCCATGAAGAAGCACAGCGGCCGCAACAACACCGGCAAGATCACCGTCCGGCACCAGGGCGGCGGCAACCGCACCAAGTACCGCATCATCGACTTCAAGCGCCAGAAGCTGGATGTGCCCGCCACGGTCAAGACCATCGAGTATGATCCCAACCGCAGCGCCTTCATCTGCCTGGTGGAGTATGCCGATGGCGTCAAGAGCTACATCATCTGCCCCGAGGGGCTGAAGGTGGGCGACACCGTCATCAACAGCGCCAGCGCCGACATCAAGCCCGGCAACTGCCTGCCCTTCGAGAACATCCCCGTGGGTACCATCCTGCACAACATCGAGCTGTACCCCGGCCGCGGCGCCCAGCTGGTGCGCTCTGCCGGCAACATGGCCCAGCTGATGGCCAAGGAGAACGGCTACGCCCTGATCCGCCTGCCCTCCGGCGAGATGCGCAACGTCCCGCTGAGCTGCACCGCAGTGGTGGGCCAGGTCTCCAACATCGACCACGAGAACGTCAACCTGGGCAAGGCTGGCCGCAAGCGCCACATGGGCGTGCGCCCCGGCAGCCGCGGCTCGGTCATGAACCCCAACGACCACCCCCACGGCGGCGGCGAGGGCCGCGCCCCGATCGGCCACTCCGGGCCTATGACCCCCTGGGGCAAGCCCGCACTGGGCCTCAAGACCCGCAAGCATCACAAGCGCTCCGACAAGCTGATCGTGAAGCGTGCCGGCAAGTAAGAGAGGAGTGTAGACCATGGGTAGAAGCATTAAGAAGGGACCTTTCGTCCAGCCTGCTCTTATGAAGCGCGTGGAAGCGATGAACGCTTCCGGCAAAAAGCAGGTCATCAAGACCTGGAGCCGGGCCTCCACCATCTTCCCCGAGTTCGTGGGCCACACCTTCGCCGTCCATGACGGCCGCAAGCATGTGCCTGTGTACGTCACCGAGGATATGGTTGGCCACAAGCTGGGTGAGTTCGTGCCCACCCGCACCTTCAAGGGCCACACCGGCAATTCTAAGTAAGTGAAGGAGGAACACAAACATGGAAGCTCGGGCAATTCTTCGTTATGCCCGCATTAGTCCGCGCAAGGTTTCGATCGTGATGGACCTCATCCGTAACAAGCCCCTGGACGAAGCGATGGCGATCCTGCAGTACACCCCGAAGGCCGCTTGTGAGCCCCTTCTGAAGCTGGTGAAGTCTGCGGCTGCAAATGCAGAAAACAACTTCAATATGGATAAGAACAACCTCTATGTGGCCGAGTGCTACGTCTGCCCCGGCCCCACGCTGAAGCGGATGATGCCCCGCGCCCAGGGCCGCGGCTACCGCATCCTGAAGCGCACCAGCCACATGACCGTCGTTCTGAAAGAGAAAGAGTAAACGAGGAGGTAAACAAATGGGCCAGAAAGTTAATCCGCACGGACTTCGTGTCGGCGTTATTAAAGACTGGGACAGCCGCTGGTTTGCTTCCAAGAAGGACTTCAGCGATAACCTGGTGGAGGATCACAAGATCCGCACTGAGCTGAAGGCTCTGCTCAAGGACGCCGGCGTCCCCAAGATCGAGATCGAGCGCACCGTGGATTCTTCCACCAGCGCCCCCCGCGTTACCGTGAACATCTACTGCGCCAAGCCCGGCATGGTGATCGGTAAGGGCGGCGAGGAGCGCGTCGCGCTCCAGTCCAAGCTCTCCAAGGAGTACGGCAAGAACGTCGTGGTCAACGTCATCGAGGTGAAGAGCCCCTCCACCAACGCACAGCTGGTGGCTGAGGACATCGCCCGTCAGCTGGAGAACCGCGTCACCTTCCGCCGCGCCATAAAGCAGTGCATCCGCAACGCCATGAGCCCCCGCGACCGCAGCACCGTCCCCGCCAAGGGCATCAAGGCTATGGTGTCGGGCCGTCTGGCTGGCGCCGACATCGCCCGCACCGAGAGCTACCACGAGGGCACCATCCCCCTGCAGACCCTGCGCGCCGACATCGACTACGGCTTTGCAGAGGCTGCCACCACCTACGGCCGCATCGGCGTCAAGGTGTGGATCTACAAGGGCGAGGTCCTCAAGAGCGCAAAGACTGCTAAGACCGCGCCCAAGAAGGAAGGAGGCAACAAGTAATGTTACTGCCTAAGCGTGTTAAGTACCGCCGCGTCCAGCGCGGCCGCATGACCGGCAAGGCCACCCGCGGCAACGTGGTGTGCCAGGGCCAGTACGGCCTTGTTGCCCTGGAGCCGGCCTGGATCACCTCTGCCCAGATCGAGGCCGCCCGTGTCGCCATGACCCGTTATATCAAGCGTGGCGGCAAGGTCTGGATCAAGATCTTCCCCGACAAGCCTGTCACCGAAAAGCCCGCCGAGACCCGCATGGGCTCCGGTAAAGGCTCGCCCGAGTACTGGGTGGCTGTCGTCAAGCCCGGCCGCGTGCTGTTCGAGCTGGCGGACGTGGATGAGGCGACTGCCCGCGAGGCCCTGCGCCTGGCCATGCACAAGCTGCCCATCAAGTGCAAATTTGTTGTCCGCGAGGACTCCGTGAAGGAGGATGGCACCAATGAAGGCTAATGAACTCCGCGAAATGCAGCCCGCAGAGCTGACCAGCAAGCTGGCAGACCTGAAGGCCGAGCTGTTTAACCTGCGTTTCCAGCATGCCATCAACCAGCTGGAGAACCCCGGCCGCATCGAAGCAGTCAAGCGCGACATCGCCCGTGTGATGACCGTGCTGGCAGAGAAGCAGTAAGGAGGTTAAACGATGGAAGAACGTAATCTGCGCAAGACCCGCGTCGGCGTGGTCGTATCCAACAAGATGGACAAGACCATCGTGGTTGCCGTCAAGGACAGCGTGCAGCACCCCCTGTACAAGAAGATCCTGAAGCGCACCGCCAAGTTCAAGGCTCGTGACGAGAAGAACGAGTGCGGCATCGGCGACCGTGTTGAGATCATGGAGTGCCGCCCCCTGAGCAAGGATGTCCGCTGGCGCCTGGTCCGTATCGTCGAGAAGGCGAAGTAAGCCTTTTCGAGCAATCGCTGCTTTGAACAGTTTGAAAGGAGAAGTCTGATATGATTCAGATGCAAACTTATCTCAAAGTTGCCGACAACACCGGTGCCAAAGAGCTGATGTGCTTCCGCGTGCTGGGCGGTACCCGCAAGAGATATGCAAATATTGGCGACGTCGTGGTCTGCTCGGTCAAGAAGGCAGCCCCCGGCGGCACCGTGAAAAAGGGCGACGTGGTGAAGGCTGTCATCGTGCGCAGCAAGCACGGCGTGCGCCGCGACGACGGGTCCTACATCCGTTTTGATGAGAACGCCGCCGTCATCGTCATGGCTGACAAGAGCCCCAAGGGCACCCGTATCTTTGGACCGGTGGCCCGCGAGCTGCGTGATGCCGGCTACACCAAGATCCTGAGCCTGGCTCCGGAATCGCTGTAAGGAGGTATTCAGACTATGAATAATCTTCATGTCAAAACCGGCGACAACGTCATGATCATCAGCGGCAAGGACAAGGGCCACACCGGCAAGGTGCTGCAGGTCAGCCCCTCCGAAGGCAAGGTCATCGTTGAAGGCCAGAACATGGTCACCAAGCACGTCAAGCCCCGCCGTCAGGGCGAGCAGGGCGGCATCGTCAAGGCTGAGGGCGCCATGTATGCGTCCAAGGTGATGCCCATCTGCCCCAAGTGCGGCAAGGCCGTGCGTGTGGGCCATGTGGAAAAGGACGGCAAGATGGTCCGCGTCTGCAAGAAGTGCGGCGCTGAGCTGTAAGGAAAGGAGTAAGGAACAATGGCTCGTCTGAAAGACCAGTATATCAATGAGATTGCTCCTGCTCTGAACAAGAAGTTCGGCTACAAGAGCGTCATGCAGATCCCCAAGCTCGACAAGGTCGTGATCAACGTCGCTTGCGGCGAGGCCAAGGAGAACGAGAAGATCCTGGAGTCGGTCATGAAGGACCTGGCCCAGATCACCGGCCAGAAGGCCGTCATCTGCCGCGCCAAGAAGAGCGTCGCAAACTTCAAGCTGCGCGCCGGCACCCCCATCGGCTGCAAGGTCACCCTGCGCGGCGAGCGTATGTACGAGTTCGTCGACCGTTTCTTCAACGTGGCGCTGCCCCGTGTCCGTGACTTCCGCGGCATCAACGGCAACGCATTCGACGGCCGCGGCAACTTTGCCTGCGGCATCAAGGAGCAGATCATCTTCCCCGAGATCGACTTCGACAAGGTCGACGCCGTCCGCGGCATGGATGTCTGCTTTGTCACCACCGCCAAGACCGACGAAGAGGGCAAGGAGCTGCTGAAGGCTCTGGGCGCTCCGTTCGAGAACAACTAAGGGAGGAGATTACCAAAATGGCAAAGCTGTCTATGAAGCTCAAGCAGGCCCGCCCTGCAAAGTTCTCCACCCGCGCATACACCCGCTGCCGCATCTGCGGCCGGCCCCACTCTGTGCTGCGCAAGTACGGCATCTGCCGTGTGTGCTTCCGCGAGCTGGCCTACAAGGGCGAGATCCCGGGCGTCAAGAAGGCTTCCTGGTAACAGACCGGGCGCCTTGAGGTAGTTGGATACCCGCCCCGGGGCCGAAGCGTTTCGGGGCGGTATCATTATAAAAGACAAAAACAAACAGACAAGCTAATCTAAGGAGGTTAGTGGCATGCAAATCACCGATCCTATCGCGGACCTGCTCACCCGCATCCGCAACGCCAGCACTGCCAAACACCCTTCTGTGGAGATCCCGGCTTCTAACATGAAGAAGGCTATCTGCCAGATCCTGGTCGACGAAGGGTACGTCAAGAGCATGCAGGTCAAGAACGATACCGTGCAGGGCACCATCGTGCTGAACCTGAAGTACCAGGCAAATGGCGAGCCCGTCGTGGCCGGGCTGAAGCGCATTTCCAAGCCGGGCCTGCGCATCTACACCGACTGCGAGAACATGCCCCGGGTCATGAAGGGCCTGGGCATCGCGATCATTTCCACCTCGAAGGGCATCATGACCGATAAGGCCGCCCGTGCTGCGCACGTCGGCGGCGAGGTTCTGGCCTACGTGTGGTAAGAAAGGGGTAAAAGACAATGTCGAGAATTGGAAGAAAACCCATCGTCATTCCTGCCGGCGTCACCGTCACTGTCGATGAGGCAGCGCACACCGTCGCCGTCAAGGGCCCCAAGGGCAGCCTGAATTCCAACTATCATCCCCTGATGACCGTCAAGGTCGAGGGCAATGAAGTTTTGGTTACCCGCCCCAATGACGAGAACCTTGCAAAGAGCCTGCACGGCCTGACCCGCACCAACATCGCCAACATGGTCAACGGTGTGGTGAACGGCTACTCGAAGGATATGGAGATCGTGGGCGTCGGCCTGCGCTGCCAGAAGCAGGGCTCCAACCTGGTCATGAACCTGGGCTTCTCGCACCAGGTCATCATCTCCGACACCGACGACATCAAGATCGAGTGGAAGGACCCCAACAACTTCACCATTACCGGCATCGACAAGCAGAAGGTCGGCCAGTTTGCCGCTGAAGTCCGCGCCAAGAAGCCCCCCGAGCCGTACAAGGGCAAGGGCATCCGCTACAAGGGCGAGGTCGTCAAGCACAAGGAAGGCAAAGCCGGCAAGGGCAAGAAATAAGGTAAGGAGTGAAAGACAATGGTTAAGCAGATCGACAAGAACGAAGCCCGTCTTCGTCGTCATCGCCGCGTTCGCGGCAAGATCAGCGGCACCGCCGCTCGTCCTCGCCTGGATGTTTTCCGCTCCGCCAAGCACATTTACGCTCAGATCATTGACGATGAAAAGGGCGTGACTCTGGTGTCGGCGTCCTCCATGGACAAGGACTTTGAAGGTTTCGGCGGCAACGTCGAGGCCGCTGCCAAGGTTGGCAAAAAGGTCGCCGAGCGTGCTCTGGAAAAGGGCATCACGGAGGTCGTGTTCGACCGCGGCGGTTTCGTGTATCATGGCCGTGTCAAGGCCCTGGCTGACGGCGCCCGCGAGGGCGGCCTGAAGCTGTAACGAGAGGAGGAAGACAGTTATGGCTATGAGAAACCGTGAAGACGACGGCATGATCACCAAGGTGGTCTCCATCAACCGCGTTTCCAAGACCGTCAAGGGCGGCCGCATCATGAAGTTTGCGGCGCTGGTGGTCGTGGGCGACGGCAAGGGCACCATCGGCTACGGCATCGGCAAGGCGGGCGAAGTGCCCGAGGCCATCCGCAAGGGCGAGGCCGCTGCCAAGAAGAATATGCACAAGATCGCCACCAAGGGCACCACCATCCCCCACGAGATCGTGGGCAAGTACGGCGCTGGCGCCGTGCTGCTCAAGCCGGCTGCCCCCGGTACCGGCATGATCGCCGGCGGCCCTGTCCGCGCCGTCATCGAGGCGGCCGGCATCAAGGACATCCGTGCCAAGTCGATGCGTTCCAACAACCCCATCAACGTTGTGTCTGCTACCTTCGCAGGCCTGTGCGGCCTGGTCAGCGCCGAGTCGGTGGCTGAGAAGCGCGGCAAGACCGTGAAAGAAATTCTGGGCTGAGGAGGTAACACACCATGGCAGATAAGATGCTCAAGATCGAGCTGAAGAAGAGCCTGATCGGCCGCGGCAAGAAGCAGATCGCAACCGCCGAGGCCCTGGGCCTGAAGAAGCCGGGCGACGTCACCGTTCAGCCTGACAATGCCGCTACGCAGGGCAAGATCGCCAAGATCGGCTTCATGCTCAGCGTCACCGAAGCGTAACAGCAGGGGGTACACGCAATGAATCTTCATGAATTACACGCGATTCCCGGCGCCAACAAGGCCCGCACCCGCAAGGGCCGCGGCATTGGCTCGGGCAATGGCAAGACTGCCGGCTACGGCAGCAAGGGCCAGAAGGCCCGCTCCGGCGTCAAGCGCGCCGGCTTCGAAGGCGGCCAGATGCCGCTGCAGCGCCGTCTGCCCAAGGTCGGCTTCAACAACATCTTCGCCACCCGTTATGCCATCGTGAACGTGGCTGACCTAGAGAAGGTGTTCGAGGCTGGCGCAGTGGTGGACACCGAGGCGCTGAAGGCCAAGGGCCTGGTCAAAAAGACCCTGGACGGCGTCAAGATCCTGGGCAACGGCGAGCTGACCAAGGCCCTGACCGTCAAGGCCGCAGCCTTTTCTGCTTCTGCCAAAGAGAAAATCGAGAAGGCAGGCGGGAAGGCTGAGGTGATGTAAGGTGTTTCAGACATTCCGAAACGCATGGAAAATCCCTGAACTGAAGAGCCGTCTGCTCTTCACGCTGGGCATTCTGATCGTCTACCGCCTTGGCAGCGCGATCCCGGTGCCCTTTGTGTCGGGCGACGCGCTCACGGCGATGTTCGCAAACGGCAGTATGCTGACTTATCTGGATATGATGAGCGGCGGCGCGCTGTCCCGGTGCACGATTTTCGCGTTAGGCGTCACACCCTATATCAATGCCTCTATTATCGTGCAGCTGCTGTGCGTTGCCATCCCGTATCTGGAAAACCTGGCCAAGGAATCCGACGGCCAGAACAAGATCCGGCAGATCACCCGCTATGTGGGCGGCGGCATCGCCCTGGTGCTGAGCATCGGCTACTACTTCCTGGTGCGCAACATGGGCGCCCTGAAGTACACCGCCGGCGCGGCAGGCGTCTTCACCGCCATCGTGGTGATCCTGACCTTTACCGCAGGCGCCCAGCTGACCACCTGGTGCGGCGAGCAGATCGATGACAAGGGCATCGGCAACGGTGTCTCCCTCATCATCTTCGCGTCCATCGTCTCCAACTGGTCGTCGGTCACCACCATGGTGGCTGACATGCTCACCCGCGCATCCAGCGGGCAGCCGCTGTACTACGTACTGCTGCCCCTGCTGGTGGTCATGGCCCTGGCGGTGGTCGTGTTCATCGTCATCATGACCAACGCCGAGCGCCGCATCACCATCCAGTATGCGCGCCGGGTGGTGGGCCGCAAGCAGATCGGCGGGCAGAACAGCTACCTGCCCCTGAAGGTGAACATGAGCGGCGTCATGCCCATCATCTTTGCCAGCACCTTCTGCTCGATCCCCGGCACCATCGGCAGCTTTATCAATGTCGATCCGGTGGACCACCCGATCCTGTACGCACTGTTCAGCACCTTCAACTACACCTCGTGGCTGTACGTTGTGATCTATGTGCTGCTGATCGTTGCGTTCAACTATTTCTACGTTTCCATCCAGTACAACCCGATCGAGATCGCCAACAACCTGCGCCGCAACAACGGCTCGATCCCCGGCTTCCGCCCCGGCAAGCCGACCAGCGATTTCATCATCAAGACGCTGAGCAAGATCACCATGATCGGCGGCATCTTCCTGGCGCTTGTGGCTGTACTGCCCATCATCCTAGGCAATCTGACCGGCGTGGCCATCCAGCTGGGCGGCACCAGTATGCTGATCGTCGTTGGCGTGGCACTGGACACCACCCGCAGCCTGGACAGCTATATGACCATGCGCAACCACAAAGGTTTCCTGGGCTGATGATTTCCTGACGGGAGTTTTTCCCAAACAGAGTATACACCGTCGTCAAAGGCACTGGAAAAGAGAGGCACCCTCGATTTTTCAGTGCCTTTGTGTATAAGGGCGGCCGTGCGCCGCCCGATGGTAAGACAGGTAACTGGCAAGAAAGGAGCATGGAAATGAATTTGATCCTGTTAGGCGCCCCGGGTGCGGGCAAGGGCACCCAGGCCGAGATCCTCACCGCCAAGCTGGGCATCCCGGCGATCTCCACCGGCAACATCCTGCGCGCCGCTGTCAAGGACGGCACCGAGATGGGCCTGAAGGCCAAGAGCTACATGGACGCCGGCGGCCTTGTGCCGGACGACGTCATCATCGGCATCCTGAAGGAGCGGCTGGCCCAGCCCGACTGCGCCAAGGGCTTTATCCTGGACGGCGTGCCCCGCACCATCGCCCAGGCCGAGGCCATCGAGAAGATGGGCATCCGCATCGACAAGGTGCTGGACCTGGCGGTGGACGAGGACGTGATCTTTGACCGGATGAGCGGCCGCCGCGTCTGCGAGGCGTGCGGCGCAAGCTACCATGTGCACACCAAGCCCAGCAAGGTGGAAGGGGTCTGCGACGCCTGCGGCGGCAAGCTGGTCATCCGCAAGGACGACGAGCCCCAGACGGTGCGCGACCGCCTGAAGGCTTACCACGCCCAGACCGAACCCCTGATCGAGTTCTACCGCAGCCGCGGCAAGCTGGCCGTGGTGCAAAGCGCGGGCAGCGTCGAGGCCACGACGGCGGAAGTCATGAAGGCTTTGGAGGCGTAACAGCATTGATCCAAATCAAGAACGCAAAAGAACTGGACGGCATGCGCAGGGCCAACGCCCTGAGCGCGGCCGCCCTCAAGTACGGCGGCGAGCACATCGAGGCCGGCATGACCACCTGGGAGCTGGACAAGCTCATCTATGAGTTTATCATCAAGCACGGCGGCACCCCCAACTTCAAGGGGCTGTACGGCTTCCCCGGGACGGCCTGCATCAGCCTGAACGACACCGTCATCCACGGCATCCCCTCCCACGACATCGTCATCCGCCCGGGCGACATCGTCAGCATCGACACCGGCGCCAAGGTGGACGGCTTCAACGGGGACAACGCCTGCACCTACCCGGTGGGCAAGATCGACCTGGAGGCCCAGCGCCTGCTGGATGTCACCAAAGAAGCGCTGCACCTGGGCATCGCCCAGGCCAAGGCCGGCAACCGGATCGGGGACATCAGCCAGGCCGTCCAGACTTACTGCGAGGAGGCGGGCTTCTCGGTGGTGCGGGAATTTGTGGGCCACGGCACCGGCCGTGAGCTGCACGAGGACCCCGAGGTGCCCAACTTTGGCCACGCCGGCCGCGGCCCCCGCCTGGTGCCCGGCATGACCATCGCCATCGAGCCGATGATCTGCCAGCACGGCCCCAAGATCAAGACCCTGGCCGACGGCTGGACGGTCAAGACCAAGGACGGGGGCCTGGCCGCCCATTTCGAGCACTCGGTGGCCATCCTCAAGGACCGCACCGAGATCATGACCATCGGCTGGGAGGACCCGGACTTTACCCTGTAAAGGCCGCGGGGCCGGCTACCGGCGAAGTGCACAAAAACGAAAGATTTCCGCCCCCTAAAAAGGGCGGAAATTTTTATCGGAAAGACGAAAAAACCTCTTGCATTTCGCTTGAAAAAGGTGTATAATTCAATAATGGCTGTGGAGGCCAGATGCTTTCTCGGCAGGCAGAGTCATTCTGTCTGTTGGCGGATTTCGTGCCGCACAGAGGGAAGTATGTGGCGCTCACTGCCGCCCGTCCGTACAAGACAAACTGAGCAGATCCATAAGGAGGCAATTAGCTTGTCGAAAGAAGACGTTATCGAGATCGAAGGCATCGTGCGCGAGGCATTGCCCAACGCCATCTTCAAGGTGGAAATGCTGAGCGAGGACAAGGCCACCGGGAAGCTCACGCCCAGCGGCCACACCCTGCTGGCGCACATCTCCGGCAAGCTGCGGACCAACTTCATCCGCATCCTGCCCGGCGATAAGGTCACAGTCGAAATGTCGCCCTACGATCTGACGAAGGGCCGCATCACCTGGCGCTCGAAATAAGCGCCGGGACCAATCAAAAGGAGGTTCAACATCATGAAGGTCAAGCCTTCCGTGAAGCCCATCTGCGAAAAGTGCAAGGTCATCCGCCGCAAAGGCCGCGTGATGGTCATCTGCCAGAACCCCAAGCATAAGCAGCGCCAGGGCTGAGAGCCGGCGCTCGGGGGTCAAGTGCGTAGAGTCCCGGCGCAGACCCCGACACTGACATGGGATGATTTTTGGAGGAAACTATTATGGCACGTATTGCCGGCGTTGACCTGCCCCGCGAGAAGCGGATCGAGATAGGTCTCACCTACGTTTACGGGATCGGCCGCACCACTGCGGACAAGATCCTGGCAGCCACTGGCATCAACCCCGACACCCGCGTCAAGGACCTGACCCGTGAAGAAGAGGCCAAGATCCGCGACTATATCGACGAGGCCAACATCATTGTGGAGGGCGACCTGCGCCGCAACGTCGCTCTGGACATCAAGCGCCTTGTTGAGATCCAGTCCTACCGTGGCATTCGCCATCGCAAGAACCTGCCCTGCCGTGGCCAGCGCACCAAGACCAATGCACGCACCTGCAAGGGCCCCAAGCGCACGGTCGCTAACAAGAAGAAGTAAGGAGGATATTGAGAAATGGCTAATGCTAATAACGCCAAAAAGGGCGCAGTCCGTACCAAGCGCAGAGAGCGCAAGAACGTTGCTGCCGGTCAGGCTCATATCCAGTCTACCTTCAACAACACGGTGGTGACCATCACCGACCTGCAGGGCAACGCGATCTCCTGGTGCTCCTCCGGCAGCCTGAACTTCCGCGGCAGCCGCAAGAGCACCCCCTTTGCCGCACAGTCTGCGGCTGAGACTGCCGCCAAGACCGCAATCGAGCACGGCATGAAGACGGTCGAAGTGTACGTCAAGGGCCCCGGCGCCGGCCGCGAGTCCGCGATCCGCGCGCTGCAGGCCACCGGCCTGGAGGTCACCCTGATCAAGGACGTGACCCCCATCCCCCACAATGGCTGCCGGCCCCCCAAGCGCCGCCGTGTCTGATTGAAGGAGGAAACTGAATTATGGCAAAGAATACGCAGCCTATCGCAAAGCGTTGCAAGGCCCTGGGCATTTCTCCTGCAGTCTTGGGCTATGCAAAGAAGAATACCACCCGCAACTCCAATGGCAATATGCGCAAAAAGCAGTCCGAGTATGCCATGCAGCTGAAGGAGAAGCAGAAGGTCAAGTTTATCTACGGCGTGCTGGAAAAGCAGTTCCGCAACACCTTCGAGAAGGCGGCTGCCCGTCCCGGCCAGACCGGTGAGAACCTGCTCCAGATGATGGAGTGCCGCCTGGACAACGTCGTGTTCCGCCTGGGCTACGCCCAGACCCGCCGCGACGCCCGCCAGCTGGTCAGCCACGCCCACTTCACCGTCAACGGCAAGAAGGTCAACATCCCCTCTTACCAGGTGAAGGCCGGCGACGTGGTGGAAGTCCGCGAGTCCAGCCGTTCTTCGGCCAAGTTTGCCAAGCTCACCGGCCCCGAGGCCCCCGTCGTTGCTCTGCCCGCCTGGCTGGAGCGCGAGACCGGCACCCTGAAGGGCACCGTTACCCGTCTGCCTGAGCGCAGCGACATCGACTACGAGGTCGCCGAGCATCTCATCGTCGAGCTGTACTCCAAGTAAAACCCATGCGAGGGGCGCGGCCCTGCGGGGCTGGCCTTTCGGATTCTTTTGAGAATTGCATATGGGCCGATGGGGACATCGGTTTTACAAGGAGGACATTGATATGATGGAGATTGAACGTCCCAAAATCGAAACGGCGAGCCTCTCGCCCGACGGCCGCTACGGTAAATTCGTAGCAGAACCTCTGGAGCGCGGTTTCGGCATCACGCTGGGCAACAGCCTGCGCAGAGTTCTTCTGTCGTCTCTGCCCGGCGTCGCCGTGACCAGTGTCAAGATCGACGGCGTAGTCCACGAGTTCTCCACCATTGAGGGCGTCAAGGAAGACGTTACCGAAATTGTCCTGAACCTGAAGGGTATCGCTGCAAAGCTGTACTCTGACGGGCCCAAGACGGTGCGCGTCGAGGCGGTGGGCCCCTGTGAGGTCACTGCCGACAGCATCAAGCAGGGCGACGAGATCGAGATCCTGAATCCTGAATGGCACATCGCCACCCTGGGCGAGGGCGGCCGGCTCGTGATGGAGCTGACCTTCGACAAGGGCCGCGGCTATGTGCCCGCGGAGCGCAACAAGCAGACCATCGTCGAGAAGAACGATATCAACACTCTTCCCGTCGACAGCATTTACACCCCCGTGCTGAAGGTGAACTACAGCGTGGACAATACCCGCGTTGGGCAGATCACCGACTACGACCGGCTGACTTTGGAGGTCTGGACCGATGGCACGATCAACGCGCAGGAGGCTGTGAGCCTTGCCGCCCGCGTTTTGACCGAGCACCTGAACCTCTTCGTGAACCTGTCGGATGAAGCCGCCGGCACCGAGATCATGGTGGAAAAGACCACCGACGACAAGGAAAAGGCCCTGGAGATGACCATCGAGGAGCTGGATCTGAGCGTGCGGAGCTTTAACTGCCTGAAGCGTGCGGGCATCAACACGGTGGAGGACCTGGTCAGCAAGAGCGAGGACGAAATGATGAAAGTCCGCAACTTGGGCCGCAAGAGCCTGGAAGAGGTCATGGCCAAGTTGGATTCGCTCGGATTCAAGCTGAGCACAGACGATGATAACTAATATTGTTTAAGGAGTGAAACGGGATGCCCGGTACCAGAAAGCTCGGTAGGACCACCGACAGCCGCAAGGCCATGATGCGCGCGATGGTCACCTACCTGTTAGAGAATGGCAAGATCGAGACCACTGTGACCCGTGCCAAGGACGTGCGTTCGATGGCCGAGAAGATGATCACCCTGGGTAAGAGCAGTGACCTGCACACCAAGCGCCAGGTCTACGGCTACATCACCAAGGAAGATGTGGCAAAGAAGCTGTTTGACGAGATCAGCCCCAAGTACGCTGACCGCAACGGCGGCTACACCCGCATCGTGAAGATCGGCGTCCGCCGCGGCGATGCCGCCGAGATGGCGATCCTCGAGCTGGTCTGATCGCGCAAACGCGCATACAGATAACGCAAACGGCCCCTGTCCGCAAGGACGGGGGCTTTTTTGCGTTTGCGGGCAAAAGCGGTATCATGAAATGATAAAGAGTAAATATGCAAAAATATACATATCAAATGGAAAGAAATCAAGAGGTTCCTTCTCAAAATAAATGAAATAAAGTAAAATTGATAAAATAATAAATCGAGCCTTGACACCGGGGGGGGATATGATATAATGGTTTTAAAAGTAAAGAATCATATCTCGAACGCTTTAACTGATATATCATATTTGTATAAATTTCAATAAGGAGAGGAACCGATATGCTGACGATAATCTTATTTATAGTATGTGTTTGCATTGTGTACTTTTGGCTTGTTAACAATAAAAAAACCAGTAATGACGCCATGTCGGAGAGCAAATACACTCCCAAGCCAACGCCTCGGCCTGCCCCAAAAGAGGAAAAGAAGATTAAGGAACCGATTTCTCCGACGGAAGAATATGCGGAATATTATGGACTGGAAAAGCCGATAAAATGGCATGAGTGGAAAAGAGATTATTATGATTATAAGAAGAAGGAAGCAGAGAAGAATATAAGGACAAGATATATTGTGAACAACGCGTTGGCCAATTCTATCGAAACCAATAAAAAGGGAAGCGATTGGGCTGTTTGGGGCGGTATCGCCAATGGTTTAGGCGGCCCTGCTGCAGGTCTTGCCACTGCGTCCAGCATTCAAGCTGAAAATGCATCGATACGCGCGCAAAACGAAAGAAATAGGCAGCTGCAATCGGCTTTGCTCCAGCAGTCAGAGCTGACGTATCGGCAGGAGATGAATTCACCGGAAGTGAAATGGTATCTTCATTCGTATGGTAATGAAAGGTTATTGATTAGGGACATCAGAGAGAAAAAAGTCTTTGATATACCTGCTGATGAGCTGATCAAGTATTTTAAAGTATGGCGCATTGAGATACGGGAAAAAAGTAAATACCATCCAGAAATAACAACTTTTTTAGTTTCTGTTAAGATATCGGATGACCTGCCGCTGATGGATGGCAAAGAAACCTGTATCGATGGAACTTATATCGCACACCTTTTTTATGGCGAACGGGAAATTGCAAGTGAAAGAGTGATTTTGGATTATGGATTCAGTGATTATATCGATGAAGAAAGTCCTTATAAAGTAGAGGAGTGCATCATGGGACAAGGGAAAGGTTCCTCTAGCTTTGTATATTTTTCCTTAAAAAATATAGAGGACTTCGATGTAAGCAAGTACAGAGTAACGCTGAGTCCATACAAGCTCTGGCTCGTAGAGCAGTTCACGATGGATGAGAGGCGTAGTTACATTAAGAGGGCATACAATGGGGCAGGAAAGGAATTTGACGAAGAAGCTATGAAAAAGTTTGGAATAAAACCCAAATGGGAGTCTAAAAAGGGATGAGCTTATGTCAATTTTGATATCTGATACATCTGCTTGGATCAAAAAGATACCGTCTGAACAGCTTCAAGATGCTGACTTTGTCCGAATCGTAAATTTCTTTGTGTTTCACTCTCCGTGCAAAGGACTGTCCGCCATGGGGGTTTCTCTTGCGGAATATGGCTGGAGCAACCCATGGAAATCTCCCTTTTATTTGAATAAACAGCTGCGGCAGGCGGCTACAAATTATGAACTGCTTTTTTCTGCTCAAAATCGTACAACAAAGAAAAATCAGTCGGCCGTAGAAAATAAAGAAGCTAAAAAAGATATGATGGAAATGGCTCTGGAAAAATCTGGCCTGAAAGATCATTTTCCACACTCTTTTGAAAAAGAAGTTATTTGCTTCCGCAACAATAAAAACAATCAGTTTATCAGTGCGTTTTACCATATTCGCAACGCTCTGGCACATGGACGTTTCTGTATCCAAAATGTGAACGGAGAGGATTTCTTTGCATTTGAGGATGTAGGCAAAAATAAGGTGAGTGCAAGGATGATCTTGAGAAAGTCAACTCTTCTTCAATGGATCGAATTGATAGAAGGCGGAGAGAAACCCTATCAAAGAGCTCAATAAGACAAGCCCCCCACCTCCCGGATGGGAAGCGGGGGCTTTTTTGTGCCTTGCTATAGAATTTGTCACAAATCAATGATACAATAGAAAAGCAAATGTGCATGGAAGGGGGCATGGCGGATGAAAGGCTGGGTACGGCTGGCGGCGGCGGTGTGCGCCGCGGCCCTGTGCGCAGGATGCGCCCTGCCGGGGGCCGAGCGGACCTCGGTGGAGGAGCTGCTGCGCGCCCCCCGTCTGGAAGGGGACTACGGCGAGATTCAGGCCGCCCTGGACGGGTGGCTGGGCCAGAGCGCCCAGCTGCGCTACCCGCTGAACGGCGAGCTGCTGTCCCCCTTCCTGATGAGCGACTTTGACGGGGACGGCGTGCAGGACGCCGCCGTCCTGTACACCGCGGCGGACGTGCCCAATATCTGCCTGGCGGTGCTGCAAAAGGATGCCGAGGGCCTCTGGCAGGTGCAGGACGCCGTGGAGGGCCTGACCGACACGGTGGACACCGTCCGCTTTGCCCGCCTGCAGGAGGGGGGCGCCAACCAGATCCTGGTGGGCTACACCGCCCAGCAGGCCGACAGCTATCTGGCGGTCTACGCCTACCAGGAGGGGAAGATCGAGGCCATCCTGGCCGAGCCCTACGACCAATACCTGATCGAGAACATCACCGGCACCGGCTACGAGGACCTGGTGGTCATGGACACCGACGCCGAGGGGGCCTCCCGGATCAAGCTGCTGACCTCGGACCGGGAGGGGAGCTTCCGGCAGGCTGCGGTGATGGGCCTGTCGGCAGACCGCTTCACCGGATGCGCCTCCCTGGCGGCGGGCATGGGGGCCTACGGCGGGCAGTATCTGGTGCTGGACGGCTGGACCGGGGTGACGGGCAGCAACCTGGCCTCGGTGCTGCTGCGCTACAACGAAAAGACCCAGAAGATGGAGCCGGCCCGCCAGATCGGCGCGGATGCGCTGTACGAGGCGTCGCTGCGGAACGTCCCCGACCTGACCAGCCGGGACCTGGACCGGGACGGGGTGGTGGAGATCCCCACCCAGCCCGAGGGGGCCGGCCTGATCAACATGGACCAGGGGCGGCGGATGGATTTCATCCTCTGGATGGACTACACCAGCGCCCAGCCCCGCAAGAGCTTTGGCCTGCTGGACGAGGAGCTGGGCTTTTATCTGGAGCTGCCCATGGAATGGTACGGCATCCTGATGCTGACCGACGGCCCGGAGGAGGATACGGTGGAACTGCGCAGCCAGGACGGCTCCCGGCTGTACCTGACGGTGCGGGTGACCAGCATCGCGGACCGGACCCCCGGCTGGACCCGCCTGGGGGTGGTGTCCAGCCGCCTGGTGCAGGCCCAGTTCGGGCCGGACGTCCAGCTGATGGACCAGCTGTACCGGCTGTCCCGCTCGTTCTATATCTTGTAAGGAGGGAAACCGATGGTAAAAGTACTGGTGGTAGAGGACGAAGCCAGCATCCGCGAGGTGATCGCCCTGAACCTGCGCCGCAGCGGGATGGAAGTGCTGGAGGCCGGCAGCGCCGAGGTGGCGCTGGCCCTGCTGGAACAGGCCCAGGATTGCAGCGCCGCCATCCTGGATGTGATGCTGCCCGGGATGAACGGCTTCTCCCTCTGCGAGACCATCCGCCGTTCCAACCAGAAGATCGGCATCATCATCCTCAGCGCCAAGGGCCAGGAGCAGGACAAGATCCGGGGCCTGTCCATCGGCGCGGACGACTATATGACCAAGCCCTTTTCGGTCAGCGAGCTGCTGGCCCGGGTGGAGGCCCTCTGCCGCCGGGTGGGCCGGGGCAGCGCCGGAGGGGACCACGCCCCCACCGCCCTGGTCAGCGGGGAGTTTATCCTGGACGAGAACCGCCGGCTGCTGCTCAAGGCCGGCCGGCCCATCGAGCTGACCCAGGTGGAGTTCCAGATCATGGAGCTGTTTTTCCACAGCCCCGGCACCGCCCTCAGCCGGGAAAAGATCCTGAAAGGGGTCTGGGGCGAAAATTATTTCGGGGACGTCAAGATCGTGGACGTCAACATCCGCCGCCTGCGGATGAAGATCGAGGACGAGCCCTCCCACCCGGTCCACATTTTGACGGTGTGGGGCTATGGCTACCGCTGGGAAGAGTGACCCCCCTATGACGGACGTGAACAAGAACAGGCGCCTGAAACCCCGCAGGCGCGCCAGCCCCGGCGCGGGGCTGCGCAGCGGCATCACCCGGCGGTGGGCCCGGGGCAGCCTGCTGGTCATCGTGCTGCTGCTGGCGGTGATCGAGGGGATGTTCCTGTACAGCACCATCCAGGGCTACCACGACGGCGTGCAGCAGAGCATGTACCGGCGGTTTTCCTCCATCAACGGGCAGCTGAAGGTGTACAGCAGCGGCACCGTCCAGCGCACCGCCGCCAGCCGCAGCTTTGCTTTGCGCCGGATGGTGGAGCAGTTCTCGGACAAGGACAAATACGAGTTCATGCTGCTGGACGGCAGCGGCAACGTCATCGCCAGCACCAGCGGCACCAACGCCGGGGGCATCATCGTCCCCGACGACTTCGAGCAGGCCCAGACCGCCGCCGACGGCTACGGCACGGCGGTGTATACCACCTCCACCGGGGAGCCGGTCATGTCGGTCTGCTGCCTGGTGCCCTACGCTGCCGAGGAGATCGTGGCCATGCGTCTGGTGACCAGCCTGGCGCTGATCCGCCAGCAGATCCGCAGCGCCGTGCTGCTGGGCCTGGTGGCGGGGGCGGTGGCCCTAGGCATCGCGGCGGCCTCCGGGCTGTACTTCGTGCGCAGCATCGTGGTGCCCCTGGGCCAGGTGGAGCGCGCCGCCGCCGACATTGCCCGGGGCGACCTGGACATCCGCCTGCCCGAGGCCGACCCGCCCCGGGACGAGCTGGACCGGCTGCGGGGCAGCATCAACCGGATGGCCCAGGGCCTGGCCGAGACCGAAAAGATGAAAAACGAGTTCATCTCCTCGGTGTCCCACGAGCTGCGCACCCCTCTGACCTCCATCCGGGGCTGGGTGGAGACCCTGGAAGCCCTGGACGACCCGGAGGACCTGAACTACCGCAAGGGACTGGAGATCATCCACAGTGAGACGGGGCGGCTGTACAGCATGGTGGAAGAGCTGCTGGACTTCAGCCGGCTGCAAAACGGGGGCATCCACATGGAGTGCCGCCCCCTGGACCTGGTGGCCGAGCTGACCGACGCCCTGCTGTTCTGTGAGCCCCGGATGCTCCAGGAGGGGCTGGTCCTCCACTATGCCGAGCCGGAGGAGATGATCCCGGTCTACGCCGACCCCGGCCGGCTGCGGCAGGTCTTTATCAACGTGCTGGACAACGCCATCAAGTATTCGGCCCCCGGCGGGCGGATCACCGTCAAGCTGTGGGCGGGGGAGTACAAGGCCTTTGTGGAAATCATCGACCAGGGCCGGGGCATCCCCCCCGAGGACCTGGGCAGCGTCAAAGGCAAATTCTTCAAGGGCAGCAACGCGGTGCGGGGCAGCGGCATCGGGCTGGCGCTGGTGGATTCCATCATGACCGCTTTGGACGGCACCTTGGACCTGCGCAGCACCCTGGGCAAGGGGACGGTGGTCACCCTGGGGCTGCCTTTGTATAAAAAATTGTAACCCGGCCCCCGGCGCAAGAGGGCGGGGGAGAACACAGGAGAAGAAAGAACCAATGAACCATCAAGCCAAAAAAGAATGTTTCAAGACCAGCGTGGGCGGGCAGGCCCTGATGGAGGGCATCATGATGCGGGGGCCAAAGCAGATCTGCTGCGCCGTCCGCCGCCCCGACGGGAGCATCGAGACCAAGATCGACCCCATCCCCACCCGCAAAAGCTGGATGAAGATCCCCATCGTGCGGGGGGCTGTCTCGATGATCGAGAGCCTTGTGGTGGGCTACCGGTACATGATGTACTCGGCCCAGGTCAGCATGGGGGAGGACTACGACGAGGAAGAAGAGGAGACCGCCTTTGAAAAATGGGTGGGGGAACATCTGGGCGAAAAAGCCGAAAAGGTCCTGCTGACCGGCGCGGCCATCGTGGGGGGCCTGGGGGCCATTTTGCTGTTCACCGTCCTGCCCACCCTGGTGACGGCGGGGGTGGGGCACTTCATCGAGCTGGGGCGCTGGCCCCGGGTCATCCTGGAAGGGGTGCTGAAGGTGGCCATCTTCCTGAGCTATATGTATCTGATCTCCCGGATGAAGGAGATCGAGCGGGTGTTCCGCTACCACGGGGCCGAGCACAAGACCATCGCCTGCTACGAGGCGGGGGACCCCCTGACGGTGGAAAACGTCCGCAAGTACACCCGTTTCCACCCCCGGTGCGGCACCAGCTTCCTGATCCTGGTGGTCATCATCAGCGTGTTTTTGTACAGCGTGCTGCCCTGGAGCAGCACCGGGCTGCGGGTCCTGCTCAAACTGCTGCTGCTGCCGGTGGTGATGGGCATCAGCTACGAGGTGCTCAAATGGTGCGGCCGGTCGGACAGCCTGTTCAGCCGCATCGTCCGGCAGCCGGGCCTGTGGGTCCAGCGGCTGACCGTCTTTGAGCCGGACGACAGCATGATCGAGGTGGCCATCGAGGCAGTCAGGCCGGTGCTGCCCGACCGCCCCGAGGAGGGCCGGTGGTGACCGCCGGCCTGGCCCCCCGGCAGGCCCTGGCCCAGGTGGAAGCCCGCCTGGAAGCCGCCGGCTGCCCGGACGCCGGCTTTGACGCCCGGGAGCTGTTCCGGCTGGCGGCCGGCCGGGACGCCCGGTTGTCGGACCGGCCGCTGTCGGCGGAGGAAGCTGCCCGCCTGGAAGAGTTGACGGCCCGCCGGGCCGGCCGGGAGCCTTTGCAGTACATCTGCGGGCGGTGGCCCTTTTTGACCTTTGAACTGGCGGTGGGGCCGGGGGTCCTCTGCCCCCGCCCCGACACCGAGGTGGTGGCCGAGACGGCCGTCCGGCTGCTGGACGGGGTGGAAAACCCCCGGGTGCTGGACCTCTGCGCCGGCACCGGCTGCCTGGGCCTGGGGGTGAAAGCCCTGCGGCCCGACGCCCGGGTCGTCTGCCTGGAAAAAAGCCCGGAGGCCCTGCCGTATCTCCGGCTGAACGCCCGCTGCGCCCTGTCGGGGGCGCTGGAAGCCGTCCCCGGCGGGATGGAGGATCTGCTGGAGCCCGACGCTTTCGACGAGGCGGCCCTGTACGCCCGGCTGGGCCTGCCCGCCGGGGCCCCGCCCGCGGTGGAGGTGGTGGAAGGGGACCTGTTCGCCTACTGGCAGACGCTGCCCGAGGGCGGGCTGGACCTGATCGTCTCCAATCCCCCCTACCTGACGGCGGAGGAGATGACGCGCCTGCAGCCCGAGACGGCCCGGGAGCCCGCCATGGCCCTGGCCGCCGGCGCCGACGGGCTGGATTTTTACCGCGCGCTGGCGGAGCATTACCAGGCGGCTCTCCGCCCCGGGGGGGCTCTGGTGCTGGAGATCGGCGGGCAGCAGCGGGAGGCGGTGGCCGCCCTGCTGGAGGATGCGGGCTGGACCGCCGTCGCCTGCCGCAGGGATTACGGCGGCAACGACCGCTGCATCACGGCCCGGCGGCCTTTGGCCGAGCCGTGAAAGGGAAAGCGGCCACAACTTACTGTTGTAATTTGGCGGATTTGTGGTATACTGTAAGGGAAAAGAATCTGTTGTAAAGGAGCATCAGGGTATGGCAAAAAATCAGAATGCGGCGGTGGCCTCGGCGGTCAAAAAGACCGAGCCGGACGCCAAAAAGGAAGCGCTGAGCACCGCGCTGGCCCAGATCGAAAAGCAGTTCGGCAAAGGGGCCATCATGAAGCTGGGCGACAGCGCCGCCCTGCAGGTGGAGGCCATCTCCACCGGCAGCCTGGGGCTGGACCTGGCGCTGGGGGTGGGCGGCGTGCCCCGGGGCCGGATCATCGAGATCTATGGCCCGGAGTCCAGCGGCAAGACCACCCTGGCGCTGCACATCCTGGCCGAAGCCCAGAAAAAGGGGGGCGAAGTGGCCTTCGTGGACGTGGAGCACGCCCTGGACCCCAACTACGCCGCGGCGCTGGGGGTGGACATCAACAGCCTGCTGGTCAGCCAGCCCGACACCGGCGAGCAGGCCATGGAGATCTGTGAGGCGCTGGTCCGCTCGGGCGCCATCGATGCCATCGTCATCGACTCGGTGGCCGCCATGGTGCCCCGGGCCGAGATCGAGGGCGAGATGGGCGACAGCCACGTGGGCCTGCAGGCCCGCCTGATGAGCCAGGCCATGCGCAAGCTGACCTCGGTCATCGGCAAGACCAACACCGTCTGCGTCTTTATCAACCAGCTGCGGGAAAAGGTGGGCGTCATGTACGGCAACCCGGAGGTGACCACCGGCGGCCGGGCGCTGAAATACTACGCCTCGGTCCGCATCGACGTCCGCCGGGTCGAAGGGCTGAAGGACTCTTCCGGCCAGTTCATCGGCAACCACACCCGGGCCAAGGTGGTCAAAAACAAGGTGGCGCCCCCCTTCCGCGAGGCCGAGTTCGACATCATGTTCGGCAAGGGCATCTCCAAGATGAGCGAGCTGGTGGATGTGGGCGTCAAGCTGGGCATCGTCCAGAAGAGCGGCGCCTGGTTCAACTATGGGGACATCCGCCTGGGGCAGGGCCGGGACAACGCCAAGCAGTTCCTGGCCGACAACCCCGAGATCGCCAACGACATCGAGGGCCAGATCCGGGCCAACGCCGATAAGCTGTATTCCACCGGCCGCCGGGGCGCCCTGGCCAAGGGCAGCGCTGCCGTCGCCGCCCAGGAGGAGGCCAAGGACAAGGAAGCCGCCAAGAGCGCCGGCCCCGTGGTCAAGGCCCCCGCCCCCAGCAGCGAGAGCGAGCTGGACATCATGGTGGAGGACTAAGCCATGCCCTGGCAGCAGCGCAGGGCCCGCCGCGGGGAGGACCCCGCAGAACGTTCCGCCGACCCGGCCGGGGCCCACGCCCGCGCGCTGGCCCTGCTGACAGGGCGGGACTACGCTTCGGCGGAGCTGTACGAAAAACTGTGCGCCCACTTTACCCCCGAGGCCGCTGCCGGGACGGTGGCCGCCCTGGTGGAGGCGGGGCTGGTGGACGACCAGCGCTACGCCGAGGCCAAGGCCCGCAGCCTGCGGCGGGCGCGCAAAAGCCGCCTGGCGGCAGCCCTGGCCCTGCGGGGCAAGGGCTTGACCGACGGGCAGATCGACGCGGCGCTGGAAGCCGCCTACGCCCCCGGCGAGGCAGGGGAGGACCCCGAGCTGGAAGCCGCCCGCGCCCTGGTGGACGGGCCGTACCGGGCCAAACTGGCCGCCGGCCGGCGGGACCTGGTGGCCGCGGCGCTGGCACGGCGGGGGTTCCCTCATCGGGTGATCCGCCAGGCGCTGGACGCCCCCGACGGGGAGGAAGCATAAGCAAACCAAACAGAAAGACGAGCGAGACATGAAGATTGCCTGTATATCTCTGGGCTGTCCCAAAAACCAGGTGGACCTGGACGGGATGGTCTACACCCTGCTGGCTGCCGGCCACGAGACGGTGGCCGACATCGCCGACGCCGACATGGTGCTGGTGAACACCTGCGGCTTTATCGAGAGCGCCAAGACCGAGGCCATCGAGAACATTCTGGAGGCCTGCAGCTACAAGCAGCAGAACCCCGCCCTGAAGGTGGTGGTCACCGGCTGCCTGGCCGAGCGCTACCGCAGCCAGATCCGCACCGAGATCCCCGAAGTGGACGCGGTGGTGGGCTGCGCCTCCAACAGCGTCATCGACCAGATCACCGCTCGGGTGGCCGGCGGCGAGCAGCTAGAGGCTTACGGCCCCAAGCGGGACTTCCCCCTGGGGGGCAAGCGGGTCATCGGCACCCCCGCCCACTACGCCTACCTCAAGATCGCGGAGGGCTGCAACAACCGCTGCCACTACTGCGCCATCCCCCTGATCCGGGGGCCGCTGCGCAGCCGCGACATGGACGACTGCGTGGCCGAGGCCCGCTGGCTGGCCAGCGAAGGGGTCCGGGAGCTGATCGTGGTGGCCCAGGACCCCACCGCCTACGGCGAGGACTGGGGCAAGCCGGGCAGCATCTGCACCCTGCTGGACCGCCTGAACGAGATCGACGGGATCGAGTGGATCCGCATCCTCTACGCTTACCCCGAGCGGATCACCGACGATTTCATCGCCGCCATGCAGCGCAATGGGAAGGTCCTGCCCTACCTGGACCTGCCCATCCAGCACTGCAGCGACGAGATCCTCCGCAACATGAACCGCCGCTCCACCAAAGCGGAGCTGCTGGAGGTCATCGGTCGGCTGCGGGCGGCCATCCCCGGCATCACCCTGCGCACCACCCTGATCGCAGGGTTCCCCGGCGAGACCGAGGCCCAGTTTGAGGAGCTGTGCGAGTTCGTCAAGGCGGTGGAGTTCGACCGGCTGGGCTGCTTTGCCTACTCGGCGGAGGAGAACACCCGCGCCGCCGCCATGGAGGGCCAGCTGGACGAGGAGACCAAGGCACGCCGGGCTGAGATCGTGATGGAGATCCAGACCGGCATCATGGCCCGCAAGCAGGCCGAAAAGGTGGGCCAGACCCTGCGGGTGCTCTGCGACGGTCTGGACGACGAAAGCGGCCTGTACATCTGCCGCACCGCCGCCGACGCCCCCGAGATCGACGGGGCGGTCTGCGTGGCCAGCGACGAGCCCCTGTACCCCGGCCAGTTCTACAACATCCGCATTGAGGAAAGCGACCTCTACGACCTGTACGGCCGGGTCGCGGAAGGAACCGAAACAGGAGGGACCGACGATGAATCTGCCCAATAAACTGACCCTGGCCCGCATTCTGCTGGTGCCGGTGTTCATGGTGTTCGTATCCCTGACCCAGTACGGGACGGCGGGCTATCAGCCCGGGCTGTACCTGGCGGCGGGGGTGGTGTTTGCCCTGGCCAGCTTTACCGACTATCTGGACGGCCACCTGGCCCGCAAGTGGCATATGATCACCGACTTTGGCAAATTTGCCGACCCCCTGGCCGACAAGGTGCTGACCACCGTCGCCTTCCTGTACATGATGCGGGACGGGGTCTGCTCGCCGGTGGTGCTGACCATCATCCTGACCCGGGAGTTTGCGGTCTCGGGCCTGCGGATGGTGGCGGCCGGCGCCAAGGACGGCAAGGTCATTGCGGCCAATATGTGGGGCAAGGTCAAGACGGTGCTGCAGATGCTGAGCATCATCTTCTATTACTTTGCCGCGGCGCTGGGTGGCCCCACCGACCCGCTGGCCGTGGGGCTGATCGCCAACGCCTTGTGCTGGCTGGTGGCCGCCGTCACCGCCATCTCGGGCATCAAGTACCTGGTGGACAACCGGCACTTCATCAACACCGCAAAGTAAGAGGGGACGTCCATGCACACGAGCCGCCTGCAAAAGACCCTGTCCATCCTGGCCAACCTGGCCGTGGTCTGGATGGAGCTGAAAGCCATCCACCTGAGCTGGAGCGGGGTCCACGAGCAGATGTTCCTGTTTTACACCGAGCTGTCCAACCTGTTCGCCATGGGGGTCTGCCTGGCGGTGGCCCTCTGCCAGCTGCGGGCGCTGCTGGCCGGCGGCGAAATGCCGGCCTGGGCCCGCACCCTCAAGTATATGGTCACCTGCTGCCTGATGCTGACGTTCCTGACGGTGGTGTTCGTGCTGGCCCCCATGTACGGCCCCGACGGCCATTACGTCATGCTGTTGACCAGCTCGATGCTGTACAACCATTTCCTCAACCCGGTGACGGCCTTTTTGTCCTTTGTCCTGCTGGAGCGGGCACCCGCCCTGCCCCGGCGGGCCATCGGCTGCGCCATGGCGCCCACCCTGGTCTATGGCGGCATCATGCTGGCGGCCAACGTTGCCCGGGTGTACAAAGGGCCGTACCCGTTCTTTTACGTGTACGAGCAGCCCCTCTGGGTGTCCGGGATGTGGGTGGTGGTCATCCTGGGGGGCGCCCTGCTGATCGCCTGGATGGTCTGGAAGCTGGGCGGCGGCCGCCGCGCGGCTTGACGCGGCCCGCCCTTTTGGGGTACAATAGACAAAACCCTGCAACTTATCACAACAGCGCACAAGGAGGCTGCATGATGGCACGAAAGATTGGTATTTTGGGCGCAGGCACCTGGGGGACCGCCCTGGCGCGGATGCTGGCGGTGAACGGCAGCGACGTGCTGCTTTGGTCGGCCATCCCGCAGGAGATCGACAGCCTTGCGCAGACCCATGTTCACCCCAACCTGCCGGGCATGGTCCTGCCCGAGACCCTGCGTTTCACCAAAGACCTGGCCGAGGCGTGCAGCGGCCAGGATATTCTGGTGTTCGCGGTGCCTTCGGTGTTCGTCCGGTCCACGGCCGCTAAGGCGCGGCCCCACATCCGCTACGGCCAGGTGATCGTGGACGTGGCCAAGGGCATCGAACAGGACACCCTCTTCACCATGACCGAGGTCCTGGCCGACGAGCTGGGCAAGGAGGACGGCCCCCGGGGCATCCGGCTGGTGGCCCTGTCCGGCCCCACCCACGCCGAGGAGGTGGCCCTGGACCTGCCCACCACCATCGTGTCGGCCTCGCCCGACACCGAGGCCGCCGAGATCGTGCAGGAAGCCTTTACCAACGGCTGCATGCGTGTCTACACCAACCCCGACATCAAGGGGGTGGAGCTGAGCGGCGCCATGAAGAACGTCATCGCCCTGGGCGTGGGCATCTCCACCGGCCTGGGCTACGGCGACAACGCCCGCGCGGCCCTCATCACCCGCGGCATCGCGGAGATCGCGCGGCTGGGCTCCGCCATGGGATGCAACATCCACACCTTTGCGGGCCTGGCGGGCATCGGCGACCTGATCGTCACCGCCACCAGCCAGCACAGCCGCAACAACCGCGCCGGCCAGCTGATCGGCCAGGGCCGCACCCCCGCCCAGGCCGTCAAGGAAGTGGGGATGGTGGTGGAAGGCATGAACGCCCTGCCCGCCGCCATCGAGCTGAGCGACCGCTACCAGGTGGACATGCCCATCGTGCGGACGGTGAACGCCATCGTCAACCAGGGCATGAGCCCCGCCGAGGCCGTCCACCAGCTGATGACCCGCGACCCGAAAGGGGAGCTGACCTTCTGAGAAGGCGGCAAAATTTTCTTTTTTACAAAAAATATGCAAACGTGCCAGCGCCCGGAAACGGGCGCTTTTTTGTTGCCCCCTCTCAGGCGCTTCGCGCCAGCTCCCCCACAGGGGGAGCCAAGTGAACGCCCGTAAATAGAGAGATACTTTGTGGTAAGATAAACGTTTCTGTGGCTTTACCTTACCACAAACTTTGCCGCGATTGACGCCGGTACACTTGCCTCCCCCTGCGGGGGAGGTGTCCCAGCGCTCTGCGCTGGGA
>OESB01000051.1_pt1 | contig 53358 bp, 46 predicted proteins | sample 1540131 | NCBI WGS metagenome assembly OESB01 (sample SAMEA3891888, study PRJEB23780) | metagenome | biome: terrestrial biome; feature: animal house; material: Caecal content | place: Italy | collected 2015-05-05 | reverse complement strand
GGCAGAACCAGGAGAAAGTGGAAAACCTGTTTTGTGAGACCAATGACACAATCAGGAAGAATGCCGTCAAGACAAGCAACATCAACCATCATTTCAGCCTGAGCTTGGAATCCCCGTACATCCTTGGGAGTTTTTCCGTGATGTTCGCGGCAATCGTGGCCCTGTCCGTGGCGCTCTATTTTTCGGCAAGAACAGATAACGAGCAGGCCGATAATGATCTGAAGTACCGTTATGTCAAGATGAAAGGAAAGGTTACCCCTGAGCAACTCGTGGAACTTGAGAACCTCTTTGGACCGAACCGGGATAACGGACGGATCGGACAGATGCGTGATGACGTGGAAGCCTACGAGGAGGCGGTACAGAGACAGGCCACCTTGGCCGAGCAAGCACGGATGAAAGAACAGGCCGCCAGAGAACTGGACAGCAAGGCGAAGTCCATCAAGGACAAGTCTATTACGGACGAACCTAAAAACAACAAATGATATGATATCAATAAAATTAAAATTCAGACCTTCAATGATTATAGGGAAAGAAGGCAGTCTATATTATCAGGTAATATATAAACGAGTGATTCGTCAGGTATTGACCGAATATAAAATTTTTACAGATGAATGGAACTCAGACAAGGAATGTCTTACATTAAGTACGGTTGATATGAAGAGATATGATTATCTGTCCCTTATTCAGCAAAATATTGAATGGGATAACAGAAGATTTCAGCATATCATCCAAAGATTGTCTTCTTCAAACCGCCAATTTAATACTGATACAGTTGTACAGGAATTTCAAAATAAATCTTCTGATATTACATTGTTCAATCGTATGCAGAATACTATTTCAAAGCTTTGGAAGCAGGGGCAATATCGTACAAGCGAGACTTACACAGCGACACTTAATAGTTTTCGTGAGTTCAGGAATGGAAAAGATCTCTATTTTGAGGAGATGGATTCTGATTTGTTGCTTTCGTATGAATATTATTTGAAGGCAAAATCATTGTCTCCCAATACAATCTCTTTTTATATGAAACGATTAAGAGCGGTTTATAACAAAGCGGTTGATGATGGATTTGCCGAGAATAAGAATCCATTCAAGAGGGTTTTTACATCATCGGAGAAAACCGTAAAAAGAGCTATTCCTGTAAAATACATAAGAAAATTAAAAGATCTGGACTTAAGCCATTCTATTTCTAAAAGTTTTGCCCGCGATATGTTCTTATTCAGTTTTTATACCAGAGGAATGTCATTCGTGGATATGGCATATTTACAAAAGAAAGATTTGAAAGGGAAAGTGCTCACTTATCGTAGAAAAAAGACCGGTCAATTATTGAGTGTCCGATGGGAACCATGTATGCAGGAGATAGTTGATAGATATTCACCCTCTGACATATCGCCTTATTTATTGGCTATTATTGACAATCCCGATAGTGATACACGAAAGCAATATCATAATGTGCAGTCATTGATTAATCGAAATCTCAAGGCGATTGGAATTTCTATAAATATCACAATTCCCTTGACTATGTATGTTGCACGCCATTCGTGGGCAAGTGTTGCTAAAAATGAAGGTATTCCAGTTTCTGTAATCAGTGAAGGAATGGGACATGATTCGGAGAAGACCACTCAAATCTATCTTGCATCTTTAGAAACACAAGTAATTGACAAAGCAAATCGAAAAATCCTAAAATTATTGTAGGAAAGAATGATGATTCATTTTAGGGGCTCTCCAGATGAGCTCCTTTTTTTATGAGTAGGTTAAAATGTTTAGGTATAGTATTTATCTCCCTGAGGGAGATAATTATCTACATTGATGTTTCTCATTATTATCTATTTATGAGTTTTTTCATCGCGGATTTACTATACAATAGAGATATAAATAAATGAAATTTAATTAGTATCTGAAAAAATCTCAAAAAAAAGAAAGCTAGAATGCTGCAAAATAACTAACTTTGCATATGTGTGTCTATCTCCCTCAGGGAGATAGGTGAAATTTAGTAAGTCATGGGTACTGACAATCTATTTCAGAAAAAGGAAAAATCGTTTGCCAATGGGACAAACGACCGCGAAGCGTACCCAAAACGTTGGATTGCTGTTCTTGTTCAAATGAATTGTGAGAAGAAAGCATCTACTCTATTAAACAAATCTGGTTACGAAACATACATTCCTGTTCAGCAAGAAATACACCAATGGAGCGATCGAAAGAAAAAAGTCAATCGTCTTATTATGCCGATGGTTGTATTTGTTCGCGCAACGGTAAGTGAAGAAGAATGGTTGCGTAATCAATCATATATATACAAATTGATAGCATTGCCTGGTAGTGATGAAGACAAACGAAAATTAGCGACTCCAATTCCTGACTATCAGATAGACAGATTGAAGTTCATGCTTGAAAATGCGGAATTAGAAGTAACAATTGTAAGTAATTTGAAAGTCGGTGATGCTGTTCAGGTTGTAATCGGTCCACTTAGAAAACTCGAAGGGGTAATCAGTGAGACCAATGATAGAAGTTCTATTGTTGCTGTTATGATTGATGGACTTGGCTATGCCTGCGTGAAAATAGACAAACACTATTTAAAAATCTTATAATAGATAAGCATATGGAAATTTCATCATCTATACTAAAACTTGTCAGCATCGTTTACTCATTGACAAAAGAATCTCCTCTTAAAAAAGTATCAAAGCAAGAATTAGAGGCAGCTGTTAGGGAAACCAATAATTTGAAGTATGAAAGTTATCCACGCGAATGTCTTAATAGAGTCCTTTGTCATTTAGAATCAGCATATAGTCAATTCGAACCAAGTACCTGGAATTTTTTAGATGACGAAGACCGCGTCTTATGGGAACAAAGAACCTATAAAAATACGATTTGCTTATCTATTGCTGTTATCCATTTTTATTTGGGGAATAAAGAAAGAGCAAAAGCATGGTTATCTGATGAATTATCTGAATATGGATGGATATTTATGCCAAATGAGTCTCTCGATTTGTTAGGGTTCAGCAGTACCAAAGATTTCTTTAATGCGGTCTTTGGTGACAATGGTGAAACATATGAGCAAAAAGAATGGGCAATAAAAATCCATAATGACCATGCGTTGGATGATAGTGGTTGGAATCCATTAGATTATCCTTTTTAAAGGAGGCTAAGGAATTACCTTACTCAGTTGTATAATCCAAGTTGCTTCGCATTGTCATTTGTAAAATTTGAGTTTGGGAATAATCTTTTGAAAGACAAATTTGGAGGGATAGGTATAAGTTATACATAGCCATAATTGTTTTGAGCGTCCGGAGGACTACAGAATTGCCATGTGTCTTGATCCTTAATTGTTTATTAATGATGTAATATTTAGAACTAGCAGTTTTTATTTGAAATCTAAAGATGGAGTGTTTTGATAGATTTTATATGTGTATATTCTCAATATTAGAAAAATATCAAATCATAGTTATATGTCTGAATTTTATAATCCCGAAGTGCAACAAATCTTTCCAGATTCTTGCGCAATCAAATCTCAACAGCTCATTCTGAATGATTTCGGAGTAGATGTTTCAGAAGTTGATTTAGTACATACAGCAGCCATAAATGGATGGTATAATGGCGGAACAGCTCCTCAAGACGTAGGCAAACTATTGGAACTTGCGAATATCCCAGTAACAAGACAGGACAATGCTAATGTGTTCAATCTTGTAAATGAATTGGCACAAGGACATAGGGTCATTGTAGGATTGGATGCTGATGAGATGTGGCATAATGCCTCAATTAGTGACAAATTGAGAAACTGGTATAATGATTTCTTTGGTGAGCAGGGTGGTAATCATGCACTAATCGTTGCTGGGATTGATACAACTGACCCTAATAATATTCAAGTTATTGTTAAAGATCCTGGCAGTGGTGATGATGGCAAACCCTATCCATTGGATCAATTTATGGATGCTTGGTCGGATGCTAATTGCTATATGGTATCTACAGATATCTCTGCGCCGGAATTTGCAGAAGGTATGCAAAATTTTGATCAAGAGTTGGGGCATATTCCTGAAGTAGTAGGCGTAAGTTACCCGGATTTTCAAATTTTCAATGATATAAGTATGGGGCTTCCTCCATTTATGCCTATGGGTGATTTTATTTCTCCTGTGGGAGGCTTTATTCCTCCGATGTCGCCTATGACCTCATTAACCAATGCATACTTCGACTTTGCCAATAATAACATTGGTTTTAATGATATATTCTCAGACAACTACATGTTTAATGATTATCTTGACTGTGGATTAGTTAATAACTATATGCGTCCAACTTGTTATGACGGATTTAGTGATATCAATTGGTGTGATATTCAACCAATGGGATATAATATGCCAATGGATTTTGACCGATTTGCATTAGCTGGAATGGGTGTTGATTACAATATGTTCTATAACGATTGTATGAGTCAATTTAATGCTATTGGTGATTTTAATTCGATGGCTCTTTGTCAACAGCAGTTAGATATTATGAACTACTGCGATTGTAATTGTATGGATTATTCTACGGACTTTTTAATGTACATGTGAAATGAAGACTGATGCAGATAAACTTAGAAGCTTTCTTAAGCAAGCTACTCCTATAATAGAAACATACGGTAAAAAAAGTTTGATTGCCGAAATTGACACGGCGATTACTACTACCGAAAATTCGGCCACAGTATTATTTTGTGGAGAATTTAAGAGAGGAAAATCAAGTTTGGTAAATGCTATTATTGGAACAAACCTATGTCCAACAGACATAGGCATTGCTACTTCTGTTATTACTACTATCAAATATGGAGCTGTGAAAAAAGCCGTTAGGTACTACGGTAATTTGTTGGAAGACGCAAATTCATTAAAGTCCGAAGAAATTGAATGGGACGATATTGAAAAATATACAATGGGTGATGTTTTGGAGATTGATAATACTATACTTGTCGAATTATCATATCCTTCACCTTTTTTGAAAAATGGCATTACAATTATCGACACTCCGGGCATCGGTGGTTTGGATCCACGTCATGCGATATTAACCCATATGGCCTTGCCCAAAGCCGATGTGATAGTATTTGTCACAGATGCAGGTGAACCTTTAACACAATCAGAGTTGGATTTTTATGAAAACAAAGTCCTTTCGTGTGGAAAGCAGAATGTTGTATTAGTGAATAAATCTGATATCCTTACAGAAGATACATTAGCTACTCATATCGGCAACACAAAGTTACAACTTGCAAAGTTTTGTTCGCCAGAGGTTATTCCTGTTTCTGCTAAATGTTGGAATTTATATACGAAGTTGGAAGATAATGATTTGTTGTTAAGTTCAAATAAAGATGCTGTTTTGACTGGCATAACAGAACAAACAGAATCTTATAAAAGGAATCAATATAAAAAATATCGAGATATGGTAGTATCCGAACTTAGAGATGCATTAAATGCCATATCAGTAGAGATACAACAACTTCAAAAGGATTCTAATGAAAAATTAAATACTATCGAAGAACTTCAAAAGCAACAGGTTGCATTGGGTAAATTCAGAGCTGATTTAAATAATCCGAAATCTCAGATTATGCTACAGATTAATTCCATATTTGAGGATGCACGGAACGAGGTTCAGAATATAATTTCTCATGACGGAACGCTCCTGACATCAACAGAATTTGACGCCTTACTTGAAAGTGAACGAGGTCTTGAAAATGAAGGGAAATGGTTTGTAGCTCAGATAAATGATAAATTGCAAAAATTATCAAGACGAGTAGATAATAGAATAGAGAGTGCCTTTGAAGAAATTTCTAATAGAATTGAAAAAGAGATTACCAATGTTATGGATTCTGAAGCGTTTTTAGTGTCTGGAGATCTCAAAAGTTTCAGTGTTATAAACAGTCAACTAGCCTTCTCATTGGCCGGCAAGGTAATGACTGGAGGAATGATTGGAGGCTTAGCTACTGTTGCTGTTGAACTATTAATCCCTGGTGTAGGCTTACTAGCAGGATTGGCAACTGCTGCAGCTTTGATTTGGAAGCAGGTTTCACGGGAGACACAACAACAGAAACGTATTTCATTGCGGCAGCAAGTTCTACCTAAAATAAATCTTGCCATAACAGATATGAGAAATCAAGCAAATACTCGTTTCACTAAATTTCACCAGAATCTATTGCAGACTTTACAAATAATTATCGAGGAAACTGAAGATAAGATGAAGACTTTGCAAGCGTCTATTCAAGAGAGTAGAACTAGCGAGCATAAAGGTAAAGAGAAAATTGCAGAACTTGAACAAAAAGTAAAGTTTTGTGAAACTTTGATAGCACAAATGAAATTGCTCTATTCTAATCCATACTCAAATGCACAATGACGGTTTAGTATACAGTAAAATAGTTGATTGCTTGTCAGAATGCCGCCAACTTATATCTACATCGCAATGGATGAGTAATACTCATAAATCCATATGCGATGTAGATCGCCGTATGAGCGAACCAATGCAATTGGCTATAGTAGGACGAATTAGCAGCTCAAAATCAACACTTGTAAATGCTATTCTGGGAAAATCCGAAGTTGTAAGAACTGGGCATGAGGCAGAAACATTTAATGTTAGTTGGTTAAAATATGGAGATGACACTGCCCCCATTATAGTTCATTTCAAAAATGGACAGAAACAAATTGTTGACAGGAATAATTGGTCTGAGTGGGCGTCTCATAAAGGACAACAATCTCTCAAAAATGAGGTGAAGTACATAGAGGTAACCTCGAGTTATGAGATGCTTAAATATCTCAACATCATTGATACACCAGGTTTGGATGCGACTAGTAAAGTTGATTCCAAGAATACGATTGATTTCCTCAAAACCGTCAATCCTGATGCTGTAATTCTGTTATTCTCGAAAAGTTTATCGGAAGATTCTTTGAAGTTGATAAATGAGTTTCAAAATTCAGAAACAAGCATGTCGTTTTCAATAAATCCCATGAACGCTTTGGGCGTATTGTCTAAAGTTGATATGAATTGGGATATTATGAATGATAAAGATCCGTTAAAGGCTTCAGAAATTGCAATCAGACGTACTTTATCAAGTCGTTCAGATGTTAATAAGGTTTTGTTTAGAATCCTACCGCTTTCAGCGTTAATGGGGTTATCGTCATCTATCATTACACATGATGATAGGTTGGCTTTTGAGCAGATTGCGAAACTTGATGATAAATGCATCACTCGGTTATTCATAAGTCCAGAATTTTTTGTCAAGGAATACGACTTCATAGAGTTATCCAAAAAACATCGTGAAGAATTAGTCTTAAAATATGGGCTATATGGAATTTATGTTTGTGTGAGAGCGATACAAGGCAGTACAGGAATCACCTTGTCTGAGTTGTCACAAATTTTGAGAAGACAGTCTGGTTTTGATGCATTCATAAAACTCGTTATATCTCACTTTGGAGATCGTGCGCAACTACTTAAAGCCCAAAGAGGAGTTATGAAACTGCTTGAGGCAATCAATAAAGACCGTGTAAATGTTCAAACTCAAGAACAATTGAATATAGTGAATACAATATATTCAAAGGTAATTTCAATTGAGAATGATTTACATGAGTTAAAAGAGTGGAGTTTGCTTCTTAGAATCTATGAAAACAAAGTTTCTGTAGATGATGAGTTTATGAGAGAGTTTCTACTCATAAGTGGTGAGTCTGGACATTCTGCAATTAGTAAACTAAATATGGCAGATAATGCGAGCATCTTAGATATGGTAACGTATGCTGCAGATAGACATAAATACTGGAAGTCAAAATTTAATGCGTGGTACGGTTTGTCTCCAAAAAAGGCCGAACCATATTCTGTAATTGCAAAGTCTTACGAGTTATTAGTGTCAAGACTGCAAAATCTAAATGTAGAATACGAGAAGGCACAACGAGCAATAAGAATTTATAACCATTATATATACGGAAAGGATTCATTATGAATTGGGTAGCAGTAGATTTAGGTATATCAACCATAAAAGCTTCTATACTGGATAAGAGCAACAAGCCTATGCGCCTATCTTATTCTATGGGTAATTATGAGACCACATTACTATCATCGATTGTTGTTAGAAACGAACAGGTTGTTTTAGGAGATTATGCTTCTTTATTAAGTATACTCGATCCTTGCGCAAAAGTCATTAATTGGCAATCTTCTAATGAAAAATCATTAATAGCAAAGACTGTTTTTGAAGCAATGAAGGATGCAGCCGCAAGACACTATAATAATCAAAATATAGGCATTGTGTTGCTATACAATAATATAGTCGATTCGGAATTAACGAGTATCGCTAAAGAGATGTTTAACGAGGTTAAGGTGATGCAGGCTGTTGATGTGATAAAGCGGATAATTTCGCCAAATTCGGATTTGATGTTGATTGCTGATTTCGGAGAGAGTGCATTTCGAGTTACATTGCAAGATAGAAGTCACTCATTATATCAAAATTCTGACGAATCATTAGGTTTCTCAGCATTTGATATGCTATCGTTGATAGATTGCATTGATCCTTCATCTCATAGTAGTATAGAAATCGCACTATTAGGACAAATGATGCAGCGTATAAAAATATTACTTAATAATGGGAATGAAGTATACATTCCCAATAAATTCTCTGTTAAGGGAAATTCTATTAAGGAAGCATTTGAACAAAAGATGACAACATTTCTTTATCAATGTTTTGATGAGTGTTCAAATGCTTTGAAGGCAATCTCTAAATCATGGAGTGATATAGAGGAGATTGTATTTATAGGAGGTGGTGCACATTGCAATATATTGGATACTGTTTTTGATAAGTATATGCAAAGTCAATATCCATTAGTATCTTATAATAGTAAAAATAGTGGTTTTGACGCACAATTTGCGGTAAGCAATTGTGCAATACAATTACCATTAAGAACAAATACCGGTGTTGTAATTAAATATTAGTAAACATGAATATATGTCTTTTAGGGCTTAGTGGCTCAGGTAAAACCTGCTACTTATATACGGCCACACATGTATTAGCAAGAGGTGTTGAGGTTAATGGTCATATAATCTCAGCTACATCAAGCAATCGCCAACAAGCAGTTCGACTCAATAAAGGTATCGAGCAGATGGCCAGTGGAATATGGCCCGAGGGAAGTGTTACTACGATGACATATCCATTTGATCTAAAAATAGATGGCAAATCCGTTTTCCCTTTTACAATTTATGACTATCGTGGAGGTATGCTTAACGGATTAAGCGATGAAGATCAAGATGATGTAGAGGAAATATTTGATACATTTGAGGAATCTAGTTGTATTGTTATTCTGGTAGACGGCGATACGATTATGCAGGCTCTAGAACCTGGGGTTCTTTCTCCAACTCATAGGCAAAATGTTTCATTTGCTGCTCAGCTCAAGGCGCGAAACGAGGTTAATTATATTGAATCCTTAGTCAAGGAATGTAATGAGCGTATGAGTAGAAATGTTCCTATTCTATTGGCAATTACTAAAAGCGATATTTTCTTTCCGGATGAATTGGATGCGGGCAAAAGACTATTAAAAGAATTATTGCCGTCTGTGTTTTCTCTCCGTAATGATATGATTGTCGGAATAACGGCTATAACCTTAGGGGAGGATTTACATAATGAGTGTGGAAAATTATCTGGCACTCTTTGTCTTAATACGGATGGAAATGTTCATCTTCCAATTTTGTTTGCTCTTTTCCAGAATATTGATGAAATTGGTGAAGATGCAGATACTGAAGAAGCTCGTTTGTTAATTAGAAAACTTTTCTCTTCTAACAAGATAAACTTTTATAGAGGAGGTAAAGTCGCATTTATCGTGTAATTATGAAGATAGAATATTATTCTTATACAAGGGGAGCGGAAATGGACTATGGTCTATTTTCAACTCCAGGTAACTTAACTAAATCCCAAATAGATATAGTTAGAACGAAATTTATGTCCATATTAGGTGACGATGTTGAACGTAATCTAAAAACACCTAAATGGATATTATATAAAGACTATAACTTCTTGGTGTGGGGACTGTGTTGTGAAAATCGTCTTCTGGCATCAAACCATCAAGAAACCACACATAAAAACAGACCGGTCAGAGGGTTCTTTGCTATCGTTATCAGCGATTTCAAAGGAGAAGAACTTAGGCTACCTTTTGATATAAATTATTTTAGAGAATTATATCGAATTGAGGTTGAGAAATATTGGGATCAGAAAGAACTGCATCAAAATCAAACATTAGGATACCTAGTTGGTAAATATAATTATGTTAGTGAGGCACATAATAACTATGTAGACTTGCTCAATACTGATATTTTCCAATGTCAATCTTTAGGTGAACTTGATAAAGAAGGTGTTATTGCGGCAGCCTTAACCTTAGACAAGGTTTCGTTACTTATTGATAATGACAATATTGAGCAGGCGACCAATAGAAATGGTTCATTTATGAATTGTCTTACCTCATCAGTTAGCTTTGGTTTACATCATGTTAAACAACAATGTCCTAAGTGTAAAAAATATGTGTCATCATTTACGCAAACAGGTGTTTGTTTTGATTGTGAGGAGGCAGAAGAGGTAATAAGACGCAGAACTATAAAAGATGAAGATGATATGGATAAACAAATGAAGATTGAGTTAGAATTTGCTCAAAATAAAATTGTAGAGTTGGAATCAGAGGTAGAGTCTAATCGCCTACAGTTAAAGAAAAAAGATAGAGTTATAAGAATTTTAGCGGTAATATTAGTGGGATTATTAATAGCTCTTTTGTATTCACAGGACTCCTTCTCTCTAAAATTATTTAAGGAAAAGCAAGAAACTCAATATATTCCTAGCAGAGATTCTCATATTTGGGATAATGGTAAAACCGATAATGATTCTATACATTATCAAGAAGCCTCGTTTAAGTTTTTTGAGAGCGCTATAAATGTGGATGCAGGCACACACAAAAAATTTCCTATCAAGTTTCAAACCAATGATGATAAATATAGGATAGAGTCTAATGCTGATTGGATAAAGATATTATCAACCGAAGGTGGGTTGATAACTATTGAGATTGCAGCCAACAAACAAAATGATAGCCGTGAAGGTAAGGTTACCGTTACATATGGCAATTCAAAGACCAAGAGCATAGTAATTACACAAAACGGGAAATTGAACTAATAGCGCATGAATCCTTTTAAGTTTAAGCAGCTTGACGATTTTACAATTGAAGATTGTGAATTATATATTAGCAGATATCCCTATGGCGAGCATACAATAGAAGTAAAACGATTATTGAAGGAACTAAAAAAACAAAAGGCAGAGCAGCCTATATTAGCAAATAAAAAAGTAAAGCCGCAACCTGAAGAACCGAGAGAAACAAAAAGAAAAACTGAAAAATCATCCAATAGAGATCTGATGCAGACAAATGATACAAACTCATCTGATGATGTGGCAAAAACCATTTTTGCTTGGATTGGAATCATAGTAGTTGTACTTGTTGTAGGAACAATAATCATAAGTGTATTAAATGAAATTTTGCCATACAATTGGTGGAATAAGTACCGATATATAATATATCCTGCTGGATTGGCTCTGGGCCGATGGTTGCAAGAAAAACATAATTGATAGAAATAGGAATTATGAAGATAAAGAGTGTAGAAAATTTTACATTTGAAGAATGTCGTGAGTATCTAAATCAGAATCCTAACGGCACTGAAAGAGCTGCGGTTGAAGATAGAATGAATACTATCCTTAAGCAAAATGCGTATACCAAAGAACAGGAGGATAAACATAAAAGATTAGAACAAAATCAATATGAGAATGATGTAAAATGGATTGATATCAAACAATTTTTAGCAAACCGCAAGTATCGTAAGTTCTCAGGTCTTAAAAATTTATTTTTCGCCTTATTATTATCTGCTATTTTTTTGATCCTTGCTTCAGAATATTATTGTAATACTGATCATTACATAATGGAGGAATATTCATCTGAACAAGCCAGATGTACATCTGGCATAGAGTCGTTATTATTATATATTGACTTTATTGATGTGAGTTATTGGTTGGATAAAAAAGATATCCCATGCTACCATACTTACGAAGAGGGGGACTTATTTCCAACATCTGTTATTGTGATAGTATTTGTACCATTAATAATGTTATGTATAAATTTATTTCATTCTCCTTCGTTGCACAATATCTACAACATTGAAAAAGATGAAAAAACCAAATCATATAGAAGGACTCAAAATAAAAATGGGAAATATGGTTTGCATCAGTGTAAATCACATAAAATAGTACAAGTCCTACCATTCAAATATAGTGACATTTATTATTGCGGAGGTGGTGCATATATTTGTGTAAAAGGTAATAAGCGGGGTGTATATAATACTATAAAGAAAAAAATGGTGATAGATGTCGTATATGATACAATAGATATAATGCAAGATGGGACTCTTGTAGTTGTAGAAAATGGGATATCATCAAGATTGACAACTGATGGCTATAGAATAATTGAATAAAACGGATATATATGGAATTCAAGAGTATCGACACATTGAGCATTACAGAATGCTGCGAGCAATTAAATTTAAGAAGAGAAGATTTGCCAGAGGCTCTTCATAATCTTATTGAGCCTAGTGAGAGAGACCAATTACTCATCGAACGGTTACAATCTCTTCTTGATGCTGATAAGTTGGCTATTGAATCGTGCAGAACCATTGAACAGTACGAGGGATATCTTTCTACTTGGGTTGATGGTCTATATCACAACCGTGCACGAACACGAATTGCTCAGTTAAAAGCAGAAGCAGAGGAATTCGCTTTTTATCAAAAAAATAAAGATCTTATTTCTGGGTGTGAAGCATATTTATCAAAGTATCCCAAAGGTAAATATGTCAACAATGTTAAGTCAACATTGGTTCAACTGAAAAGAACAAGAAAAACTCGTAATATACTAATCTTTATAATATTACTAATAGTAGCAGGTATATTTGCATATTCTAATTATGTGACCGTTTCTTATGTCGATGTTGATGATAATGCAGAGCTGAACAACTTAGGGGATGAAATAAGCCTTAGTGTTGGTACTGATGCTATAAGTTCAACTATATCAGCCATACCATCTGAGGATTGGATTGATTGTCGAGTTTCTGGAAATACTCTGTATATATCTGCAAATACCAATCCTAAAGGTGAAAGAAGTGCAACCATTACCATTAAAGCATACTCATCGTTCTTTGGCAATAAATTATCTGATAGTAAGCAAACTACAATTACTGTTTCACAAGAAACGGGCTATGCTTCCCATTTGAGTGTTTCAAATGATATCATTTATTTAACTGCAAATGAAGGAAAATCCACAGTTTCAATTAATACAGATGGAATTTTTGCAGTTAGCACAGCCCCGGCATCATGGATAACAACATCAGTTAACGGCAAGTCTCTTGATTTGGAATATAGTGAAAATTTGGGAATAGCACGCAATAGTTATCTCATTATTAAATCTGGAACGAAGTCATTAAGGTTGAATATTACTCAAGCTGGGAAATCAGCAACTCGTTTGGATGTGGATACTTCTGATGTTGAGTTTAGTGCTAATGGTGGTAGTAGAACTATTGAAATTTATACTGACGGAGAGTGTCAGATAAGTACTCAACCAGAATCATGGGCACATGCCACTATTAATGGTAATTCGATTTCATTAAGTGTCGATGAGAATCCAGGAAAAAAGAGAACAGATTATTTTGTCATTAAGTCGGGTTCATTTACAGAACGTATAAATATATCACAAGCTGGTAAGCAAGCTTCATTTTTAAATCCATCACAGACTAATATATCAGTTTCACACTCGGGTGGCACTAGAACTATTACTGTATCATCTGATGGATCTTGGGAGTTCGGAACAGAAACTGAATCATGGATAGATTTGTCAAAATCAGGCAATACGATTACGTTAGATATAAGTAGGAATAGTGGTAGTAGTGATAGAAGTGATTACTTTACAATTAAATCTGGTAATTTGGAGAAACGAATAAATATTAGCCAATCTGCAGATAATACACCAAATGCAGAAGTCAACAGAGTATGGGTAGACCATAACATATCGCGTACCGGATACAATAATGTTTATAATGCATATTGGGGATGGCAGCAAGTTCCTTACACATACAATGTAATGCGTATTCATGTAGATTTCGAGGTTAATAATTTGAAGGGCAAGACAATACGAGCGTGTGCATTTTTCTATGATGAAGATGGTGATGAATTGACCACTTCCTATAATCAATTCAGAGCTCCAAATGGGCAAGTTACTGTTCAAAAAACGAGTACAGCTACTTATAAAAATTCGCATTGGAGCGATTTTACTTTGGAAATACCATATGGCGTAATGAGAGAAGGTAGTAATAAATTCCGTATACAAATTCAGGATAATAATGGTAATACTCTAACGAATTCCAGCTATGAATACTTTACTGTAAACAAATAACCATTATATCTGAATAGTATAGCTGCAATATAAATTAAATAAATGACAGATCAGCAAATCGTTAAGGGCCTAATCAATGGCGACCATCGCGCAATTAAAGATTTCTTTTTTGTGCGATGCAAGCCGATGTTGATATACATCGGGCAGTACTTTTGTCAGTATAAACATACTCCGGAGGAACTTATAGGGGAATTCTATGAGTTCCTCTCGGCAGATGATTGGCACAAGTTAAGGATATTCAAATATACCTGTTCGCTAAATTCGTATATAACAATTATAGCATCCCGATATTTCCAGCATAAGCGAGACAAGGAACTATTGCCATTGGATGAGAATATAGCTCTTGTCAAGAATTTGCAAGATGATAGTAATGGTGATTCGTTCTTTATGGAGGACCTAAATAAGATCATTAAAAGGTTACAACCATTTGATAGATTTCTTGTTCAGCGTATTCTTATAGATGGAGGGAAACCCGGAGATATTCTTGATGAGGCAAAAGTTTTAATGGCGAAAGATGAAGGTTTGAGTACAGATGCAAAAACAGATGCTCAATTTGCTGGATATGTTTACACTCGTTACAATAGAGTGCGAAAAGGTTTACAAAAACAAATGGTTGCAATAGGATATGGAAAATAATTCAATTCAAACTAATAACTTTGAGTTACTAGGACGAGTTCTCGATGGGAACGCAACCATTGATGAGCGTAAGGACGTATTGTTTAATATGACTGATGCGCTTTTCGAGGAGTGTTTTTTGGTTGCGATGCGAGCAGCAACATTGTTTAATGAAAAAATAGAGGCTTATGGCTAAGTTCAATAAAATATCAGACGAAGAACTGGCTGCATATCTCGAAGGTATGCTTTCAGAGGAAAATTCAGCAATAGTTGATGCTGCTATGGATATTGACACCCTGGAAGTGTTAAATGTATCTCGTAAGGCTCTTGATGAGTTTCCAACGGATAATGTTATCTCACTCCCTTCATGGGATAATGTTGCGGCAGCTTCAATACGACCAACGTATGAGCCATTAGCTATGGCTGGATTCTTAGGAGATAGTAATGCTGATGAAACAGCAGACGAGGAAATAGAAGAAGATGATGAATAATGAATCGTAAAGTCGAAGAATTAAAGCAAAGTATCAATAAGTCGGTTATGATTTACATAATCGGCTGTTGTTGTTTTGTATTAGTTGCTTTGGCTTCATTATGGTTTGGATACTACATAATCCGTTATCACAATGATCACGAATTACCACTTCAACTTACGGTTATTTCATTGGCTGGAGGTCTATTGCTGTGGGAAATGATAAAATCATTTCGTTTCAAGACCTCTTTACCAAAGACATTCAAACCTATAATAGAACAGGAATATCCTGCACTGTTCGCAATTATAAACGAAATTACGACATCTCTAAATCTGTCGCCTATTCGTAAAGTTTATATTTGTCCGGATGCTACTGCTGCGGTATTCATTCAGCCACAATTGCGAAATATACTTTTTGAACCAAAGAGGAATCTAGTTGTTGGTTTGGGGTTCTTAACACAGATGGATGATGATGAGATTCGAGCAATGCTTTATCACGAGTTTGGGCATTATGCTCAGGAGGAGATGAAGAACTCCATATCTGTTTATACAGTAGGACAATTCTCTCAATCATTTGTCTCCATTAAGGAAATGAAAAAAGAGAGAACATGGCAGCAGCAGTTGAAAGTACAGTTACTATTATTTACTTATTTTGCCATATGGATTTGTAATCGTATAAATAAAGCATATTTAAAACTGGCAAGACAAATGGAATATGAAGCTGATGGTGTAGCGGCCAAATATGTTGGAGCTTCGACTTTACAAAGAGCATTACTTCATGCCGCTTGCATACGATATAATTACGAAGTTATTCAATGGGGATTGCAACAATTGCAGCCTCAGAAAATTCAAGTAGACAACGTCTATCTTGCTCTGCATTTTGTAGGCAATTATTCTCGCCCATCTCGAAGGCTGCTATCTACTGAAATAATAAAACGAGTTGAACGTATCGGGAAACTTAAATACGAAGTTTCTCCATCGCAATCCGCATATACGATTCGAGAATATGCCATGCAACTTATTCCTTCTCAATCCAATTCGATATCGGCTTGTTCCGCATCTCAATTTGCACAATGGCTACGTGAAGGGGTTATGATTTACACGCAACAAAGAGAGCTTGACACTGCTGTATTATTAGAGATTCATCTTGATAAGAAGAAACATAAACTACCTTGGTTTGATGCTACATACAAAATTATGCTTGACGGAAAAGCAATTGGCCTTGGTAACTTTATCAAAGGATATACACTCAAGCGTAAGACTTCTCCAGGCAAACATGTTATTACCGCCTATGCTCCATCGGGAATTATTTCGACGCCTTTTGAATTTGAGGTTGAAGCGAACAAATCATATAGAATAGATATGGATTATAAAGTCTATCTTCAAGATGGGATATATGATGTTTTTGCTACACATATATATTAATAAATGGGGATGCCCAATACAACTCCGCTGTATCTAAAAAAATATTAAAATTATAAAATGGAAAAGGAAACATTACAAATTCTCAACAATTATGGGATAAATGCTGAGGACGTTAGTGATAAGCCAACAACATGTATAGATATTGACGCAACTGGACGTATGCAAGAAATAGAAAATCTTGCTAGTGAGTTAGGAATAGAAGTTGAAGATAGCGACATACAGTATATGACAGCTATTGAGTGTGTCTCTCTTATTGGAAGTGTTATTACTATCATTGATTTCTTGCTGAAAATGAAGAAGAAATATGGAAAGACGTTGTTGGTTGGCATTCAATCTGCAATCACTAAAAAAGTAATTAACATCCCTGTTGATGATGCAATAGAGTCTATTATTAGGCAACATGATGAAAATAGTAAAAGATAGAAAAAGGCTTATTGATGAAATGATAGAAAGCCGAAAAAACTGTTTTCCGTATCCTATACAAATTGAGACAGATGGCTTTTCGACTCTCCCTTTTTATAGTAAAAAAGGAAATATATTAACATGTACAGAATTATGTGAAACCACATTACTACTTTTAAATCTGTGCCAAGTAGGTACAAAGCAATTGAAAAAAGTTTTATTCCTGTATTTATTAACGGAAATAAATATTAGCAGATTAAATCTATCGAATGCAGGAGGATTATTGGTAAAATTAGAAAAAGAAGTCGGTAATCTCAGGCCTTTTAATAGTAGTTCAAACATTGATTTAGAGCTTCAATTAATGTTCTTAGTTGGTCATGAGCTTCAGCATGCTTGCTACGCTTTTGATAAGCAATTAAAACAAGTTGATATTGAAAATGTCCATCAAAGCATCATGGAATTATATGCTAATCCAGAAACAATTAGGCAAGAACAAGTATTCAAACTAATTCCTGAAATTTGTAGCGAAAAACGACGAATGGAAGAATTAGCTTGTGATATAGGAAGTGTAAAATTTATTTCTAAGTACATAGTTAAGCATTATAGCACAAACGAAATACCTCAAATATGTTCTCAATTATTACGAATCGTAACGATGTTGCAATATGCTATTAACATATACGAACTTGCCGAATTCCGGATAAAAAATATTAGATTATATTCAAAAAAACATATATTTGACATTATTCGAGTCGGAAATGTCGCAATGACCTTAGCCAATATTCTTGAGACAGATGCTATAAGTAATCTTGGGGAAAATTTGCAAAACGAAGTTTTTGCATACAATAAAGTCCTTTCTAATAGTATTAAGATTGGTCTTGAAGATTTATGGATATTACATACTGCACAAGCAAGTTCTGTAGAAGAGGATAGAAAGAAGTACGAATCTATCTGCACAAAATTTACGGAAATAAGTAAACATATAAAATATATTTTAATCAACTAACAATTTATACCTTTGGTATAAGGTAAGATTAAAAGATTTGTTTGGAGCTATCCATGAATTGAGATAATAAAGAAGCAGATTTATCACTGATAGATTCTGCTTTTTTTAATACTCTTAATAAAAAACATTTGTATGAAAAGAGAAGAAGACAGGAATAAAATTCTTGGTTCCATGGTTGGCGGTGCTGTTGGAGATGCCCTTGGTTATGCTGTTGAGTTTATGAGTTATCGTGCTATTGTTGCTCGATATGGAGAAAAAGGCATTACTCGATATGAGTTAAATAATCAAGGAGTTGCAGAGATTTCGGATGATACTCAGATGGCACTTTTTGTGGCAAACGGGCTAATGTTGGGCGATACTTATATTTCTGATAAAGGCATTGGCTCGCCACATAATTATGATTGGGGTGCATTATGTGCATGGTATATTACACAAACTCAGGAATTCAATACACCGAGAAAGAAATATTACTCACAATTCTGGTTGATGGATGATTCTCGTATGTTTACCAGACGTGCACCAGGGCTCACATGTATGGGTGCCTTGTCAGGGGAACTAGAAACGAACAACAGCAAAGGATGCGGAGGCATAATGCGTATAGCCCCTCAAGCTTTATATGAATATCGATTTACAGGCCTGTCCCGTGAAGAAAGGTGGAAGATTACTAGAAGGATGGTTGAATATACACATCGCCACCCATTAGGCTACCTGCCGGCAATCTTGCTAGTAGATGTGCTATGTTCAATTATGAGAAGAAGTAATGAAACTGTAGATTTGGAATCAATTGTACGGGAAAGTATCTTGGCGATGGAATCTCTATTGAACAATGAACATGGAGAATATCTTACGGTTCTGATTGAAAAAGCATTTGATTTGGCAAAACAAGAACTTCCGGATCATGTTGCCATAGCTAAACTTGGCGAAGGATGGACAGCTGAAGAAACACTTGCCATAGCACTTTATTGTGCAGCCAGATACCCAAATGACTTTGAAAAGGCAATAGTAGCATCTGTAAATCATTCCGGGGATAGTGATTCGACAGGTGCGGTTACGGGTAATATCATAGGTGCAATGCTAGGTCGTGATGCTATTCCGCAACATTATATTGATAATTTGGAGTTGATTGATGTCATTGAGGAAATGGCAAATGATATCGTTTCCGGTGCACAAATTTGTTTTTGTGCTCCAGCTACTGAAGCTGAAGAACTTTGGGCGAAGAAATATATACGTTCAATCTTCTAAAATTTGTCAGATATGAAACATTTACTAATGTTGCTAATAGTTATCTATATGTCTGCTTTCGCTGCTTCAGCACAAGATGACTACTATATTAAAAAGGCACAGAGTTATCAACGTGAGGCAGAGTATTATCAGAAGAAGGCTGACGGATATCGACGAGAGGCAGAATATTATTTGAAAAAAGCCGAAGGCCATCAGCGCGAAGCGGCATATTATACAAAACGTGGCGATATAGATCGGGCAAAGACACAAGCCCGATATGCTGAAAGTGCTTTAGATTACTACAAGACTCAGCTTCGATATGCCCAAAAAGCTGATGAAAAAGCCGCAATGTATTTAAAATGGGCAGCTAATGCTTTAGGCAAACAATAAGAAAAAGGTATAAACTAATACATTCTGAATTAATTGTAAGTTTGCTTAGTTTCTTTTGTTAAGCACAATGACTCGACAGACAATATGAATGTCTGTATCTATACAGAATTGACTGATTGGGGAAAATTGAATAATGTAAAAGTATCTAAAAAGTCTATAGAGAACTGATAATAGTAAGTAATAAATGCGATGTCAAACAAATTAAATAATGTAGTATGAAGTGGTTAGGATTATTCAGGGAAAAATATACCTTGAAAGAGGGGCCTAAAGATTCTGAGGCATTCAAGCTTTATAAGGAGTTATGTTCCGATAGATTTACTAAATATCCTTTTGAGACGAAAGAATTAGGAGAAGATATGTTGTTAGTAAATGAAGTTATTGCACAGTATTGGAAGCCTCGTTTTTTGTTAGACCAACGGATAAAGTGTGCATATGAGTTTATGGATCGTTGTGAGAATTTGTTGCATATTTCATTAAAGGACATTGATTGGGATACAATTCCTAGCGATGGATATTATTGTGCTAAAAACTTACGTGCATCATTTCCAATATCCATAGGCAAATTCGAGAACGGAGTCTGTTCGATTCGTTGGGAGCTTAATCCTGACGGACAATATTATATGGATGAAGATGGCTTTGGTATGACAGATGATGAGGAAATATCTGTATATGGATTCATTGACAGGCAGTTGAATGTGTTAGTGAAGTTTCGTTACATTAATGACGACTGGAAACAATTGAAAGAAATGCAGGCTGAAGCAGAGGAAATTGTAAAAAGACGGGCTCAATGATATAAATTAAAACGTTGAAGATAGAAAGCGTAAGTCAATGCACTCTATATTTTGTCAAGCGACTAATATAGAGTGCATTTATTATGTGCATACTTGTTCCGCTTAGAATATAAATTGTTAAATTAAAAAACATATCAAATGAAAACAAGAGTTTTTAATCTTATCATTCTCGACGAGAGTGGTTCGATGCAAAGCATCAAGAAAGAGGCTATTGACAGTGTTAATGAAACGGTACAAACCATTCGTTCTGCTGAAAAAAAGAATGAGAATCAGGAACATTTTGTATCACTCGTAACATTCAATGATGATGTTAAGACTGTATATGATTGTGTGCCAGCTAAGGAGGTTAAAGAGTTAACATCAGAAACCTATCACCCTGATTGTTGTACTGCTTTATACGATGCTATGGGGATGTCTCTCAATGTAATTCGTTCTAAAGTTGGTGAGGATGACCGTGTCCTTGTAACAGTTGTTACCGATGGATATGAAAATGCCTCACGTGAGTACAATAGTAAAGCAATCAAGTCATTAGTGGATGAATTAAAAGGGAAAGGATGGGTGTTTGCTTATATCGGATCCAATCAGGATGTGGAAAAAGTGGCAGCCTCTATTTCTATAACCAATACCATATCTTTCCAAACTACGTCTGCCGGGACTCAGATAATGACAGACCGAGTAAATAGAAGCCGTGAGCGTCTTTATTGTTGCATGGCGAAACCGGATTTTAGTGCAGAGAAAGCAAATGAACATTTCTTTGACGATGAAGCCATAAAATAGTTCATATTAAATGCCCAATATTATGCAAAAGATTTTTTTTATACTATGTTGTGCCTTAGTATTGTTATGTAGTACATCGTGTGAGGAACATATGGATATTGAGCATTGCCCTATATCTCAAGATGTAAATGTCCCTAATCCTAAAATTGAAAAACTCATTCAGCAAGCAAGACTGGGAGAGATTGAAGCTTATGATGCTCTGGCTGTTTGCTACCGTAATGGGGATGGTGTTAAGCAAAGTGTTTTCAATATGATGACTATGTATGCACTTTCCTGCAAGAAGAGTGGTAAAAATATAAAAGATATAATCAAGTCTTTGGACGAGAATCATCTTTTGCGCTTATTGATAGATATGTTGGATCATGCCCGTGTTAAAGATATACCTCAGGAGACTGTGGCCAAATTAAGGAATGTATCTCCAGCAGATGCTATGATTTATGATGCTATTTATGCTTTTGAATGTAAAAATGATACACTTGCTTCACAACAATTACTGAAAGAGGCGGCAGCAAAAGGAAGTGATATGGCTTGCATTTTACAAATTTTCCTGTATGAAGAATTGGATAATCAGGAACTATACGAGCAAAGTCTCCATAAATATGCAGATAGATTTCCTGTGCTATATGTCAAATTGGGAGAATTAAGTATGCGTGATGATAGTGAAGGGCATTGGGAACAAGCTGTCAAATATTATACTCTTGCTGATAATAACGGAATGTTAACCGAGGAAGGAGCACTAGCCCTGTCTTCAGTTTATCGTATGCTTGAGAAAGAAGGTAAAATGAAATGCGACCCAAAAGAGATGGTTCGACTTGAAGCCTTGGCAAATCATAAATGGAAATAATAAATAACATTGAATCATGAAAAAAGTAACATTTAAAGAGTATTTTGCTACGTTGCTTGGCGGTCTCTGGCAGGCAATACTGTGGGTGATTGGACTATTCGGATATAAAGACGAAAGTTCATTCGGGAAAGTTGTGAAACGTATTTTTGCTTCGTGTGCAACAATTCTGTTGATATTGTTCACAGGCTGTGTATTATATGCCTTTGCAACGGAAGTTGTATATGATGAGTGGCTCAGACCACATATAAATGATAAGGTTTGGAATGAGAAACACATCAGTAATCACATCGTGTTCCAACAGATGTATTACTCGGACAAAGGTAGAGTATATGATAAAAATAAAAGAATTGTGCTGCTCAATGATGTTGATTGGGTGGTGACCTCCAGTGACAAGGACTCTCTTGCTGTTTTTGCAAGAAACGGCAAGCGTGGATACATCAACCGTTTTACTGGAGAGATTGCCATTCCAGAGAACTATACTAGGGCATGGGTGTTTTCTGAAAGTTTGGCTGCTGTAGAGAAAAACGGTGAACTGTTATTCATTGATCATTCCGGCAGGGTTGTTATTGACAAGGATTTCCAGGTACATTTTGATGGCCCGAAATACGCATTCAAAAACGGATATTGTATGATAAAGAATCCTGTTGACGGTAAAATGGGATTGATTGACCGGACTGGTCGTTGGGCCATAAATGCAGAATATGACAATCTGTTCAACAACGAAGGATTCTGGCAAGTTGAAAAAGACGGATGTGTCGGATTATACACAGCAGATCTTGATTTGCTCTTCCCTGTTGAGAATACGGCAATTAATGTATATGATGACTATATTGAAGTACGCCATGCTGACCATATCGCTCGTCGATATGACCACGATGGCAATATGATAGTCAATTTCGTAATTGACGAGGTGAATAACCTGCAATATGAGACAACGGAACTTCGTAATGACATGGAATCTGTTGATGGTGAATATACAGACAATAAAATTTATGGCATAGCGGATTGTCAGCGATATCTGGTTCGAAGTGGAAATTACAGCACTCCGGATTACTATGGACTGTTGAACCGAGACGGCAGGATTGTAACTCCACCTATCTACACATCAATCGAGGCCATCGGCAAAAACCTGTATCTGTGTCAGCCGGACGGAGTAATTGTAAACAATAAGGGAGAAATCGTGAAATAATCCTACTGAAATTTATGTAATATTATCAATACGAGGACTACTTTTCAATTGGAGTTGTCCTCGTATTGATAAAATTGCTAAAAATATTTTTTAATTATTTTTCAACATTAAAAAACAAGGGAGTGATTGAGATGGTTATTGGATATGTCATTCAGCGAAACTAAAAAAACAATCTGATATTATTGTTTATATAATTAAAGAATCTTATCTTTGTACAAATAAAAGTGTTCTTTTCAATAATGCGAAACAAGACAGAATACAGAACCTATCTCGTTTCTAAACCGTTACCTGTCTAAAAAATAAATCTTGTAAATTCTTTATTTTCAATAAGTATGAGTAAATCATATGTCTTGCGGTGTGCCACGTGACGTTTTTCTCGATGCCGCATTTCTTCGCTATGGCCTTAATGCTGTTCTTACAATTATTGTAGCATGGAACGGGCAGGAGTTTTCCGTCGGGCGCCATATCGCGGTACTTCTCGATGATATGTTTGGCGACATCTAACAATCGGATATTCGTTTCGGCACCCGTTTTCTGACGGTTGGTGTTCAACCACAAATGCCCGTCGAACGAAGTTTGCAGATTCGCTCGGGTAAGGTTCGCCATATCCGTCCAACTCAATCCCGTAAAGGTGCAGAAGATGAACAAATCACGAATCAGTTCATAGCTTTTCTTCTTGAATGTGCCATTGATTAAGAGTGTAATTTCCTCTTTGGTCAGAAAGCCCCGTTTGGTCTCCTCTTTGGTGATGCTATACGCGAAAAACGGATCGCGCTGCAACAAGCCGTTATTAACGGCCATATAGATAATCTTCCGAAACGGCATCATATACGACCAGACCGTGTTGTTGCAGTGGTTCTTTTCCACTCTCAGGAACAGCTCGAAGTCGGTGATGAATGCCGGAGTAAGCTCTTTCAGCGCAATATCGCTGACCTTGTACCGCTTTTCGACGAACTCCGCGAGGTGTTTGTACACGACGCAGTATTTCCAATAGCTGCGCAGGCTTTTGAGTTTGCCGACCTGCTTCTCATAATCCTCGTTATGCTGGCGGAATACGGCAAGCAGCGTCTCGTGGTTCATGCCCAAACCTAAATAGGCATTGCGGACTTTCTCGGCGGTAACGTAGTTGTCGCGGTCGCTGATCTGCTGATAGGCTCGATCGATACCCACACGAATCTTATCCAACATCCGGTTGGCCTCCTGCGCCACGATACTGCGACCGGAAACGCGTCCCGACTTTACGTTCCACGATTTCTCCTCCACGTCCAATTTGCAACTGAATTGAGCGATTTTGCCGTTTACGGTAATACGGCACATGACCGGAATAAGCCCATTCCTTTTCGGTGCATTGCGTTTTAGATAAAACAAAACTTTGAATGTCGATCTCATAACTCTACAATTTTTTTGGTTACAAAATTATTCCTTGTAGAGCTGTTCTTCGATATGTAAATTGCAGCATATCAACGCAATCGCACCCAAAATAGAACTTCTTTACCGAGAGGACTCGGTTTAGACAGGCTGCGCCTCGGCAGAGGCCGAATTTATTCGGCTCTGCTCTCGACTTGCACTGTCTTTCGCCTCCCTCTGCCCGAATTTCGGAAATTCGGCTATATTTGCAGCCGGAGCAAGACGAATAGAGCTTGTATTTCAGCGCTTTGAAATCCTCTCAAAACCGTCTTTGCCATTCGGAACAGAGTAACGGGATAGTAACGCAACTCCGGTTTCAGTTGGCTTTTCAATGGCTTCGGCTTGGCTGCGACAGCGTAGTCTGTTACTCTCTAATCCCCTTGTTTACAACCTTCTTGCGCCAATCCGCTCTAACTCTCGGTTTTTATCCGTATCTTTGCCGCTAAAAAATAAACGGAATAGAATTAATGAATAGTCAAAAAGGAATAGTGGGCTGCTTGCTATTGGCATGCACCTTACAAATGCCGGCACAAGTAAAAACGTATAAGTATCGTGTAAACTTTCGCGATAAGGCAGAAACAACCTATACATTGGACAATCCTTCGGCTTATTTGTCCGAACGTGCTTTGGAGCGTCGCATGAGGCAGAGATTGCCCGTTGATTCTACAGATCTTCCTGTATGTCAGAGCTATATAGATATGCTGGTCGGAAAAGGAGTATGTCCTGTATCCAAAAGTAAGTGGAACAATACAGTGGTGGTGCAGGTATCCGACACATCGGTTATTGATAAAGTGGCGGCATTGCCTTTTGTGGCAGCTGTCCGGAAAGTGTGGACAGCTCCCGACAGTATCCCTGCCCGCAATGCCGACCGTAAAAAAGAGGTGACCAATAAGGTGACAAAGAGTAATAACTATTATGGGGATGCGTGGCGGCAGATTGCTGTTCATCATGGGGACAGTCTTCACGCTGCAGGTTTTCGTGGGAAGGGGATGCAAATAGCGGTCATTGATGCCGGTTTTTATAATGCTGATGAGATCAGTGTTTTCAAGGGAATGGACTTGTTGGGAACACGCGATTTTGTAAATTCTCACTCGGATATTTATGCCGAGAACTATCATGGCATGAAAGTGTTATCTTGTATGGCTGCCAATAAGCCGAATGTATTGGTCGGCACAGCTCCTGAAGCTTCGTATTGGCTTCTCCGTAGTGAGGATGATGATACGGAACAGCCAGTGGAAGAGGATTATTGGGCGGAAGCTTTGGAATTTGCCGATAGTGTGGGAGTGGATGTGGTTAATACTTCATTGGGATATTATGAGTTTGATGATACAACCATGAATTACCGGTACCGTGATTTGGACGGGCATTATTCATTGATGTCTCATTCCGCTTCTTTGGCTGCCGATAAAGGATTGGTGTTGGTATGCAGTGCCGGAAATTCGGGTCGTGGCACATGGAAAAAAATTACACCTCCGGGAGATGCGGAAAATGTTATTACAGTGGGGGCGGCGGACCGGAATCTGGTTAATGCTGATTTCTCTTCTGTAGGAAATACTACAGATGGCCGTGTAAAACCGGATGTGATGGCGGTGGGAGTTGCTTCGGCCGTAGCGGGTAATGATGGAACGGTTTCTCATGCCAATGGTACTTCTTTCGCATCGCCTACATTGTGCGGGTTGGTAGCCTGTTTCTGGCAGGCTTGTCCCTGGCTCACTGCCAAGCAGGTGGTGGAGGCGGTGCGGAATGCAGGAGACCGTAAAGAGTATCCGGATAATATTTACGGTTATGGTGTGCCTGATATCTGGAAAGCTTGTCAAATAGAATTGGAGAAGAAAAAATAATGGAAGAACATCCTCTTTCTTTATATGAACTGAATGCGTTGGTTAAGCGCAGCATTCATGCTTGTCTGCCCGATACTTATTGGGTTCAGGCAGAGCTGAGTGATGTACGTTCCAATTATTCCGGTCATTGCTATTTGGAATTTGTACAGAAAGAGCCACGGGGGAATAATCTGATAGCTAAGGCAAGGGGGACTATTTGGAGCAATGTCTACCGTCTGCTGAAGCCTTATTTTGAAGAGGAAACCGGGCAGGCTTTTGTTGCAGGTATTAAAGTGATGGTGAAAGTGGCTGTGGAGTTTCATGAATTGTATGGTTACTCGCTTACTGTGCAGGATATAGATCCTACTTATACATTGGGGGATATGGCGCGTCGCCGTCGCGAAATCTTGAAGCAATTGGAAGAAGAAGGTGTGCTGACTTTGAATAAGGAACTAGAGATTCCTTTGCTGGCGCAACGCATAGCCGTTATTTCCTCGGCTACGGCTGCCGGTTATGGTGATTTTTGTAATCAACTGGAACAGAATTCCTACGGTTTTGTTTTTTATCCGCATTTGTTTCCTGCTATTATGCAGGGGGAACGGGTAGAACAATCTGTCATTACTGCATTGGATGCTATCCATGCCTGTCGTGATGATTGGGATGTCGTGGTTATTATCCGTGGCGGAGGCGCCACGTCCGACCTTTCGGGGTTCGATACATATGAGTTGGCTGCTAATTGTGCCCAGTTTCCTATACCTATTATAACCGGTATAGGGCATGAGCGTGACGATACGGTGTTGGACTTTGTTTCTCATACTCGTGTCAAGACACCTACTGCTGCTGCCGAGTATCTTATAAATCATTTGCACGACACTGCCAAGGTTCTTGAAGATTATGCATCGGCTGTACTTCATACTATCTCTACCCGTATGGAACGGGAAAATACCCGGCTGAACCGGATGGTAGAACGTATTCCCATGCAGACGCGGATGAGGCTGAAAGAGGAACATTATCGCCAGGAACGAATCATGAAGCATTTGGAAGTAGGCCTGCAATCCCGTCTGACAAAAGAGACCCATTGTTTGAAAATGGTGGAGACTCAGTTGGGCATCGTTTCACAGCGTCGTCTGGTAAAGGAAAAGCATCGGCTCCAACTTTTGGAGCAGGAATTGAAGGCGGCATCTCCCGAAAATTTGTTGAAAAGGGGATATAGTATCACGCTGAAAAATGGCAAAGCGGTGATCGATGCTTCTGCATTGCAGCCGGGGGATGAACTTACCACTCGTTTTGCCAAAGGAGAAATAAAGAGTATAGTAACTAAAAAATAAAACGAAGTATGGCAGCAAAGAAACAAACCTATGAGCAGGCAATGAAACGTCTGGAAGAAATCGTATCACGCATAGATAGTAATGAGTTGGATATAGACAGTTTAAGTGTAAATCTGAAAGAGGCACAAGAGTTAATTAAGTTTTGCCGGGATAAACTTTATAAAGCCGATGAGGAGATAAAGAAAATGTTAGATAATAATGTATCAATGTGACAATATGCTAATGTGGCAATTGGCTGCGTTATATTCCGCATGGCATATTTGCACATTAGCACATTGAGACATATAGGCAAATTATAAAAGCTATAAATAAAAAAGCTATTTTGATTGGAATTTGCAAATATAAAACGTAATTTTGCTCTCATTCGTAAATAATAACATAATTAAGATACACTATGAAAGAGATTGATTGGGCAAATCTGTCCTTCGGCTATATGAAGACAGACTATAATGTACGTTGCTACTATCGTGATGGTGCATGGGGAGAGTTGGAACTTTGTTCGGAGGAAACGTTGAATATTCACATGGCTGCCACTTGTCTACACTATGGACAAGAAGCGTTTGAAGGGTTGAAAGCTTATCGTGGAAAAGACGGTAAAATTCGTATTTTCCGTCCTGAAGCCAACGCGGAGCGTTTGCAAAGTACTTGTGACGGTATCCTGATGCCGGAACTTCCTACAGAAAAGTTTGTGGCCGCTATAAAGAAGGTGGTGAAAGCCAACGAGCGTTTCATTCCTCCATACGAAAGTGGTGCGGCTCTTTATATTCGTCCTTTACTGATTGGTACAGGTGCTCAGGTGGGGGTTCACCCTGCCAATGAATATCTATTTGTGGTATTCGTAACTCCGGTAGGTCCTTATTTCAAAGGTGGTTTTTCTACTAATCCTTATGTTATTATCCGTGAGTTCGATCGTGCCGCGCCTTATGGAACCGGACGCTTTAAGGTGGGCGGTAACTATGCTGCCAGCCTGCGTGCCAATAAGAAAGCCCATGATTTGGGATATTCGTGCGAATTCTATCTAGACGCCAAAGAAAAGAAGTACATTGACGAGTGTGGTGCGGCTAATTTCTTCGGCATTAAAAATAATACTTACATTACACCAAAATCATCTTCTATTCTGCCTTCTATAACGAATAAGAGTTTGATGCAGCTGGCCGAGGATTTGGGTATAAAGGTGGAATGTCGTCCGGTTCCTGAAGAAGAACTGGAAACCTTCGAGGAAGCAGGGGCTTGCGGTACGGCGGCTGTTATCAGTCCTATCCAGCGTATTGATGATTTGGAAAACAAGAAATCGTACATTATCTCTAAAGATGGAAAGCCGGGTCCTGTTTGTACAAAACTGTATAACAAACTGCGTGCTATCCAGTATGGTGATGAACCTGATACACATAATTGGGTGACAGTTTTAGACTAATAGAAAAATAGATTCTTATGAAAACAAATTCAGAATTGAAGAATCGGGCAATCGATGCGTTGACCGGTAATTGGGGATTGGGTGCGGTTATTACCTTGGTTTATGGACTGGTGATGAATACCCCTACGCTGCCCTATCGTATTATGGAGTCGGTGGCTTCGTCCTCCTTTAGTCTCATTGCTTTGTTGCTCCTACCCTTGGGATTCGGCTATACTGTCCTTTTTTTGGATGTGATTCGTGGAATAAAGCTGGATTTTGCCCGTCTTTTCGACGGGTTTAAAGACTACGGACGGATATTGGGTACAATGCTACTGACTACAGTCTATACATTCCTGTGGACGTTGCTGCTTGTCATTCCGGGCATCATGAAGTCCTATTCATATGCCATGACGCTCTTTATTCTGAAAGATTATCCGGAGTTGCAGTACAATGCTGCCATAGAGAAAAGTATGGCGATGATGTCCGGTCATAAGATGAAGATGTTCTTGTTGGATTTGAGCTTCATTGGTTGGGCTATTTTGTGCTGTTTTACTTTGGGTATCGGTTTCTTGTTCTTGGCTCCCTATGTAGAAGCATCACATGCTGCCTTCTATGAAGATTTGAAGAAAGAATTGGGAGAGTCCGTTGAGGCAATTTCTGAATAATATAGAAAATAGAAAGAGAAGAAAAATAGACCTGCAAGTGAATTGCAGGTCTATTTTTTTTCTCTTTCACAGGATATTCCTACCTTTGCCTGTGGAAACAAATAATGATAGACTAATTTTCATGGGAAAAGGAAAACTGGAGAAATTTGCTGATATGCGGGAGTATCCGCACGTGTTTGAATACCCTTATTCGGTGGCCGATAACGTTACGTTCGATATGAAGGGGAATTGGAACCGTGACTTTTTTAAGAACGATAATCCGATAGTTCTGGAACTGGGATGTGGACGAGGTGAATATACCGTAGGGCTGGGAGGTATGTATTCCGATAAAAACTTTATCGGTGTAGATATAAAAGGGGCCCGTATGTGGACCGGTGCGACGGAAGCGCTGAAAAATGGCATGAAGAATGTGGCTTTTTTGCGTACCAATATCGAAATCATCGATCGTTTTTTTGCTCCGAGCGAGGTGAGTGAGATATGGCTGACTTTCTCTGATCCACAGATGAAGAAAGTGACTAAACGTCTTACTTCCACATACTTTATGGAACGTTATCGCAAGTTTTTGAAGCCGGATGGGCTAATTCACTTGAAGACCGACAGTAATTTTATGTTTACTTACACCCGCTATATGGTAGAGGAAAACAAATTGCCGGTAGAGTTTATGACCGAAGATTTGTATCATTCCGGTTTGGTGGATGACATACTAGGCATCCGTACCTATTATGAACAACAATGGTTGGATCGTGGTTTGAATATAAAATATATGAAGTTCCGTCTGCCGCATGAGAAGGAGTTGCATGAACCCGATGTGGAAATAGAATTGGATGAGTATCGCAGTTACAACCGCAGTAAACGAAGCGGGTTGAAAACAAGTAAATAATAACAGAATGATGACTTTATATCCGAAATTGATTTTGGACGCTTTGGCAACAGTGCGTTATCCTGGAACGGGAAAGAATTTGGTGGAAGCGGAGATGGTTGCCGATAATCTTCGCATTGACGGCATGTCGGTAAGCTTTTCGTTGATTTTTGAGAAACCGACCGATCCGTTTATGAAATCTATGATAAAGGCTGCCGAAACAGCTATTCATACTTATGTTTCACCTGATGTACAGGTAACTATTGCGACAGAGAGCCGCCAAGCGGCGCGTCCCGAACCGGGCAAGCTACTCCCGTTTGTTAAAAATGTGATTGCTGTTTCATCCGGAAAGGGTGGGGTAGGAAAGTCTACTGTGGCGGCTAATCTGGCAGTGGCTCTGGCTAAATTGGGCTATAAAGTGGGGTTGTTGGATGCTGATATTTTCGGTCCTTCTGTACCTAAAATGTTTCAAGTGGAAGATGCTCGTCCCTATGCCGAACAGATTGATGGTCGTGATTTGATTATTCCGATTGAAAAATATGGTATCAAATTGCTTTCCATTGGTTTCTTTGTTGATCCTGATCAAGCAACTTTATGGCGTGGTGGTATGGCTAGTAATGCATTGAAGCAATTAATCGGAGATGCGGACTGGGGCGAGTTGGATTATTTTATTCTTGATACTCCTCCGGGTACTAGTGATATTCATCTTACTTTGGTGCAGACTTTGGCTATTACAGGAGCTGTTATTGTCAGCACCCCCCAACAGGTAGCTTTGGCTGATGCACGCAAAGGAATCAATATGTACACCAATGACAAAGTAAATGTACCTATTTTGGGACTGGTGGAGAATATGTCATGGTTTACTCCTGCCGAACTTCCTGAAAATAAATATTTTATCTTTGGAAAAGAAGGAGCCAAGCAATTGGCGGAAGAAATGAATGTGCCTTTGTTGGGACAAATCCCTATTGTACAGAGTATTTGTGAGAATGGTGATAAGGGTACTCCCGCTGCTTTGAATGAGAACAGCATTACCGGACGTGCATTCATAGAGTTGGCTGAAAATGTTGTGAAGCAGACTGAGAAGCGTAATGCGGAGCAAGCGCCGACGCACATTGTGGAAATGAAGAAATAATTTGAAATATGTTTTTGGGATGAAAAGAGGCTGTTCGAAACAGCCTCTTTTCTGTTTTTATACTCTTTATTGCAGTTTGAAAGTTACAGGAACAGTATATCTGCAACGTACTGTTTTGTCTTTTACAGTTGCCGGTTTCCATTTCGGCATGGATTTTACAACTCGTGCTGCTTCAGCATCTAGTTCGGGGCTAATGCTGCGTACAATGCTTACATGATCTACCGAACCATCTTTTTCAATAACCATCTGTACGATTACTTTACCTTGCGTTCCCTCCTTTTGAGCTGTTGTGGGATATTTTATGTTTCGTGCCAAATGTTGTAAGCAAGCTGCCATACCTCCGGGGAATTCAGGCATATTGTCTGCTATCTGGTATACGGGATCTTCTCCGACAAGAAGTAATCTTACTAGTTCCGGATTTTCCATATCTTTGATGGGACAGAGTTCTTTTACCGTGAATTTTCCTTCCTGATAACCTTTATGGTTAATGGCAATGGTTTCGCCTACTCCTACTGTTAACTGAGCTTCTCCATGAGCGTTTGTCGTGGCTTTGGCATTTGTTGAAGAAGAAATAAGTTCTGCTCCTGCCAGTTGTTGGTTATCATTATTAGATATTTGTAACTTGACCCGTATTTGTTTGCCGGCTTTGATGTAAGCGGCAATATCATCATCAGTATCAAAGATGGCAGTAACATTTGGTTTGTTTGCTGAAAGTAGAAGTGATTGATGTTTGGAACTTTTAGGAGAGAAAACGTCTAGGGAAACATACTTGGGAGTCGTCATATCCACTTCTATGGTAGCTTTTCCTTCTGCATTGGTTTTGAAAGTTTTCACTTCATCACTCGGTTTGATTTGCAGAGTAACATTAGGTTGAGGCTTACCTTCACTATTGGTTACGGTAATAGTGAAAGTCACTAGACCTTGTACTGTGTTGACAAAAGATGCCACTTCTTCCCTTTCGGGGCGTGGGGTGCTTTCTTCCGTGGAATAGATTAACCTTTCGGCTGTCCGTGCCACGGTTTCAATGTTGCTGACCAAGAGTAGAGCAGCAGTCAGCGGTGCAAACAAGGCATATTTGATATGCCCTGTGGTGCGGGTTCTTTTTTTGTTCATCATTTTAATTCTGTTTTTTAAGTGTGATAAGTTGAAATTATTATATAAACCGGTTTGTCTGTTCTGGTTGGCTAATCCCAAAAGGTGATATTGATATGCTTTCTTATTTGTGCCGGATTCCATTACTTTATGATCGGCAAGGTATTCTAGATTGAGTCTGATCTCTGTTTTCATTAGCCATGCAAAAGGATTCATCCAGCAAATGATATTTACTATTTCACTGATAATGACATCTATGGAATGCCATTGGCGGACGTGGGTCTGTTCGTGCGTCAGGATTTCTTGTTTTTCATCTTCTTTCAGTTCGGGCAGATAGACGAAAATCCATTGCCAGAAAGAGAATGGATTGGCAGGTTCTGATAGACTGCGTATGGATATTTGGTCTACATTTATACTCTTGCTTTTTAAGACAAGGTGGAAAATACTACTTAGTTGGATCATAAATCGTGCGGATAATAAAAGGATTCCAATCCAATAGATGAACTTTATTATATCAAGCAGGCCGGGTGTGGGAATAGCAACAGGAGTTGTGACTACTGTGGCAGTGGAAGTATTTGTTTCTGTTAGCATCATCAGTGTGTAGTAATCTGCCAGTTCATTGATGGCAGGTTGTTCTTTCACCCATGCTTGCATATCCATTAGCGGATAAAGAAAAGAGAGTGCAAGAAAACTCAGCAGTGCGATACGACGCCATTGGAAGAAAGTGTCGCGACAGCAGAACAGCTTATAGAAAGCATAGAATAAGGCGATGCCTATATTTACTTTCAGCATGTAAATGAGTTCGGGAGCTGTAGTTATCATAATATTTATGAATTTAGCAAGGTTATTTATCTTCTTCTTTTTCTATCAGGTCAATAATGTCTTTCAAGTCGGTTGCGGAGATTTTTTGCTCTTTAGCGAAGAAAGATACCATTTCCTTATACGAGTCGGCAAAATAGTTTCGGACCACACCACTTACAAATGTGCGTTTGTATTCACTTTGTTTCACTACAGGGGTGTATTGATAGGTGTTACCGAAGCGCTTGGCTGTAACATAACCTTTTCTTTTCAGGTTGGTCACTATAGACGCTACCGTAGTGTAAGGTGGTTTAGGTTCGGGAAATTTAGCAACTATGTCTTTCACGAAACATTCTCCCATGCTCCAAATATGAAGCATCACTTCTTCTTCTTGTATCGTTAGCTTTTCCATAAGAAAATGAATTGATTACGATGTTTTCGCAAATCTACGAAATTTTCGTAATAAACAAAAGGAATGGAAGTTAATTAGTGTGAATACAGATTGTGGACAAATAAAAGAACAAAGTGAAGAATCCAGCTGTGATAGATTGAAGCGGACTCTTCACTTTGGCATGAAAATGACAGATGAAGTAAAGTTTATTTTTTGTGTAGGATATAATGGTCTGCTAACTCTCCTGTTATTGCCTGTTTGTCTTGATTGAGAGCGGTCAGGGTATTCTCACCGACTTTATAATATTGCTTATCCTCTCCATTAATTAAAGTCATAATATTACCTTCAACGGAGTAAGTTCCATATTCTTTGAAAGTAGCATCCTGCCGGTCAATGTATTCTGATATCAACTCAAAAGTCTTGTCTTTTTTAATAGTCAGGGTCATGTTGATACCCGGACAGTCGGCAGCTGGAAAGGTTCCGGTGTAAGTACCGTCATAATCCAATGAATTTTCTGCATTGTGCATATCCGTTGTTTCGGTGGAGGTTGCAGAATCGTTAGTGTTTTTGGGGTTACTGTTACATGAAGTAATCAGTAGGCATACGCATGCCAGAATAAAAAGTTTTTTCATCCTAAATAATTCATTTGGTTTTTAATTTATAAACAAATTCAGACGATATTTGTTTTGCGTCTTTTCTTAATCTCTTTTAATCTTTCGTATACATGTCTGCGGCTTAAGGTGATCTGACGACGGTATACGATGCAGGTGGTAAGGAAATAAACGCCTGTTTGTATCCACAATATCCGGTACTCTGTCAGTACATCGGTTAGTGTGGCTCCCATATTGTTGATGCGTACAAAGCCGTTGATGCCGAAAGTGGAAGGGAACAGCCACGAAACCACCTCCCAGAATTTAGGAATGGCAGTACCTGGCCACGAAATGCCTGAGATAAATAGCAACGGTACTGAGGTAAATACATAAATCATCATACAGGCTTCCCGATGGTGAATAAAGATAGAACAAGTCATCGCGAAAAAGATGCATGCCAGTATATAGGGAAACATGAATGCCGCTAGGGTTCCGGCTTGAGCTATTTGTACCAGGCTGAACATTTTGGGAACAAGGCAGAGCATATAGGTAGCCATGACAGCATATATCATAAGGTAAGTCAGTGATTTGCCTAAAACAATGCGCAGCGTGCCATGATAATGGCGGCTCATGGGGATAAGGTCTCGAAAACGGTTGTTCTCACGAGCAGTTCCGGCAGATAGACCTACTCCTAGCAGTAAAGTTTGTTGGATAATCAATATCAGTACGGCGGGTATCAGGAAGCTGGCAAAACCGTTCTGCGGATTGAAAATGGAAATATCCTCATACGCTATGGGAGACGTGCTCACTTCATCTTGTCGGATGGTTGTGTTGCCGGAGCGTTCTATCTTTATCTGTTTGTTCATCATCAGCGAGGCATTGGTGTTGGCTGTCAGCATGGCTTTGTAGTATAGCATACCGCTCATGTCACAGTAGATGGTAACATGGGTTTGAACTCCTTTAGTAATGTCGCGGCTGAAGCTTTCAGGAATATAGATGATGCCATACACTTTGCCGTTTTTCAATAAAGTTTTTGCTTCTTCCATATCACTGCAATGAGATACTATTTCCAAGTCGGCACCTGCATCTACCAGACGCAGGTATTCACGGCTGAGGCTGGAACGGTTATTATCTACTACAGCAGCAGGAACTTCACGCACTGTTTCATTGGTATATATAAAGGTATAGAGAAGCGGATAGCCTAGTGGTACCAGAATGAAGAAGATAAGTACACCCTGATCCTTCACAACTGCTTTCAGCTCTTGCCACCAGATGTAGAAAAGGTCTTTAGTTCCTTGTGAGATGATATCTTTGAGTTTATATGCTCTCATAACTGCTTGCCGTTTTAGGGAATATATACATAATGTAATAGTACTGTGCGCAGTCTTTTCAGTATAAAGAAAGGCAACAGCATGAATAACATCAACGCGACTATTGAATGCCATGCGTAAATCAGCGGATATCCGTTAAGCGCCAAATCTACATAAATCAGGAAGTAGTGGCGTAACGGGAATAGATTGGCCAGTGCCTGTAACACAGGATTCATTGCCATAACTGGAAAACTCATACCCGATATGGAGAAAGAAATCACTCCCCATAGGGAGGCAGTGCTCAGTGCCAAGCGGACTGTTGTAAACAATCCGAACAGAAATACTCCGAAAGCCTGTGAAGCCAGTACTAATAACAGACCGGCAAACAGCATGGGCAGTATACCGCTATTACAGGGATAGTGCAGGAAACCGTATAGATAAACATTATAGAAGGTGCCCATGACAAAGAAAACTAAAGTCTGAGGCAGCAATTTGCCGGTCAGAGCTACGGTGATGGAATTGCCTGCCATGCCCATCCATTCTTTTTGGGTGTTGGTTTTCATTTCACTTCCAATGGTATAGACGGTGGTCATAAAGATAAGCAGCATCAGAATACCTGGTATGATAGTGTTACTCAAATATACTGAATAGTTGAGCCATGGGTTGTTTAATACATGGGAGTCGATGACTATGGGCTGCAGGAACGCCATGGCTTGGTCTTCTGTAGCTCCTTTGGCATATAAGGTGGCACGGCCGATGGCTCCACCCGCCAGCTCGGACATGGTGCGCTGGTCTTTATAGAGTAATGAACCAGCTACCAGATAGGAATAGTTGGTATAAAAAGAAACCTTGGGTTGGCGGCTTGCTAATGCCTTGTCGGTAGTTCCTTTTGGAATATAGTAGAAAGCATAGATTTTCCCTTGCTGCATGGCTTTGCGGGCATCTGCGAAACTGGGGTAATGCGCTATGATTTTAGTCTGCTGAAAAGCGTCCAGATTACGGATGATGCTGCGTGTGGTAGCTGTGTTGTCCAAATCGACCACACCTGCCGGCATATCCGTAGGGAGTCCGTTCCACATTAATGTAGTAAAGAAGAGGTAACAGAACAAGGGAGCTATGATCATGCAGAACAGATATAGCGGTCTTGTGGCGATGCGGAACACTTCACGCCGGGCTATGCGGAATATACGGTTATGGACAGTATTGTTCATTGTTTGTTATTTCTCGATGATGGCACTCATTCCCGGACGCAATCCGTCTGTTCTCTCTACAGGAACAGCTTTTACCTCGAAGGTCTTCAGGTCGAATTGCCCCGTAGTCTTGGTTGCTTTCCAGGCGGCATATGTACCCAGATCTTTCATATAAGTAATCTTGAATTTTATTTCTTTGTCAAAGGCAGGAATAAATGCGTTAATCTCATTTCCTACGGTAAAGTCTTTTAGGAAATCTTCGCGTACATTGAATGTTACCCACATGTCATTCAAGCGGGCCACGTTCATAATGGGGGCACCGGTACCTACCAGTTCGCCTGCTTTGGGAAAGATTTCGGTTACTTCTCCATCAGCTGACGCGGTCAGTATCGTTTCGTCTATGTAGGAAGAAACTTCGGCTACAGCACCTTTGGCACGTTCTACTTGGGCTGCGGCTGCGGCTTTGTCTTCACGTTGTGCACCGTTCTTTGCCATTTCGTATTGGGAGCGTGCAGCTTTTTCTGTAGCACTCATGGCATCAAATTGTGCTTTGGCTTCATCACGTTTTTGCGCGGACATTACGCCTTCTTCAAAGAGTCGGTTGACACGGTTGTATGACTTTTCAGCAATTTCTACTCCGGCTTTAGCTTTCTGCCATATTTCGTAGGCAGCTTGCAGTTGCTCTTGGCGGGTACCTCGTTGTGCTTTTTCATTCAAGGCTTGTGCTGCTTGTTCGGCAGCTTGTGCTTGAGAAAGTTTGGCTTTTACATCGGGGGCTTCAAGGATAGCCAGTGTGTCACCGGCTTTTACTTTGTCTCCTTCTTTCACACGAAATTCCAGAATGCGTCCCGGTACTTTGCTGGAAACCCGATATTCGTCAGCTTCTGCTTGTCCCTGAATGATTTCCGGGCCTTTTCCCAATGTGAAGAAACCTATCAGCGATACAATAACGATGACTGCTGTCAGTGAAATAAATGCCAGCAAAATATTGCTGTGTTGTGATCTTTCTGCCATATCTTTTCGTTTTTAATCTTTAATTTTTATTTAAGCACTCCCATTGACTTGCGCAAATAGACTTCAGTCAGTTTTACATCAATCTGAGCGTCTATTTTGTCTGATTGGGCAGATAACCAAGCGGTTTGCGCTTCCAATACATTACTGGTGGGAATGACTCCTTCCATGAATCCCAGTTTGGCATAGCGCAGATTCTCGTCTGCTTTTTCCAGATTTTTTTCGGCCATGCTCAGGCGTTTGGCTGCTTCATTTACTTTATAGCTGGCTTGGCTTACCTGCAATTCTACCTTTTCTTTTGCATCTGCCAGTTGATAGCGGGCAATGTTTGCTTCCGCTTTGGCAGCTTTTACCTTATACATTCCTTCGCCCCAGTTCCATATTGGAATTTGTACCATAGCGCCAACAGCCCACATGCCACGGAATTTGCGTTCAAAGCCGTTTACCAATGAGGGATTGGTTACCATGTAGTTGGCGGTCAGAGCCACTGTAGGAAGAAATCCCGCGCGGGTGATATTGACTTTTTGGTCATAAATTTTATTAGCTAGATCCAAACTTCGTAATTCTTCGCGATTTGCCAAAGCGGTGGCTACATTATCACCTACATGATATTCAGGGAGAGTTAAGCTTTCTACGTCTTCATCTGCTAAACGTATTTCATCATTTAAAGGCAGACCGCATAATTGGCATAGTACCATTTTAGATAGGCTTAATCCGTTGTCTACTTGTGTGAGCTTCATTTCGGCTTCATTCACTTTTACTTTTACACTTAGTCCGTCGGCTTTGGTGGCGACACCTTCGGTTATCATTTTATCTACATCACTGTCCAGTTGGCTGACCAGTTGCAGATAGCTTTGGGCTAGTTTTTTCTTGTTTATCAGTGAGATGACTTGCCAGTAAGCTTGGTCTGTATTCAAAATGATATCCTGCATACCGGTGGCGTGCTGTGATTCGGCCAGCTGTTCTGCGTATTGGGTGATTTTATTGTAGGCAACAATTTTTCCTCCCATGAAGATGGGTTGGGTAAGGGTTACAGCTCCTGCATACATATTGCGTGTGTCGGTGCGCAGCGCATCTACCAAACCTTGTCCGACCTTGTTCAGTGCATTTCCAATACCTGGGATGAGGGGAGCAAGTGGTTGCAGTATTTGTGCGAGTTCGGGATTGGAAGCTGCCAGTTGTTGGAAAGTTTCCTGTATAGAGCCTTGGGCGGTAGTCCCTATCTGACTGATAACTCCCTTTTGTTCGTCACTTAATAAAGAGATTTCTTTCTGAGTGCGCATATACGTTCCTATAGCTGCAATCTTAGGAAGATAATTGGTAAAAGCCGCTTTCTTTTCATAATGTGCAGCTGTAATCTTTTCAGCTGAAATGCGCAACTCTTTATTGTTGGATAATGCTAAAGCACGACAACTATCTAAGGTGAGTGTGCTTTGGGCTGAAATACTATCTAAAACACCGATAAATAGGATAAAAGCTGCAATCTTTTTCATTATAGTGTTCTTGTTTTGTTGTTTTTAAGTTGTTTATGCAACAAAAATAAGACAAATCTTTAAGAAAGCCATATTCTAGATGTTATTTTAAAATATTTTTATAATTCTGCAATCTGTATGTTCACTGCTTTTGTTTATGTGGAGAAAAAACAGCCGGTTCGTTTTCAACCGGCTGATTTTTTTAATTAAATATATTTGGGGGAGAATGTTCCTTGTTATTTCATGCTGAAAGCTTGTTGTCCTATCATGGTTCCATCAGCGAAGATATAAACATGATAAGTTCCGGCAGGCAAATATTCTTCTACATCCCAATATACGGTTACATTTTGTTCTTCTCCGGTGTATTCTATGTATTTCTTGATGGAATAAACCAAACTACGGTTTTCGTATGGGAATGTGTTTGAAGGGTTTTTGGTTAGTATGTCATTGTCCGGTTTGGCAATACGTATATATAAAGTACGTTCACCTGTTTTGGCAGTAATATTCTTGACAATGGTGAACGAGATAGCTATCTTTTTTACATCTTTTACCTTCTTGGCTGTTTTACCGCGTTTGTTTCTAGGCTCTACACTAATTGCTGTGGCATCCAATTGAGCTGCCAAGGTGACCTTTTCATTCAGATTTTTTTTCTCTTGAGATAAATTATTGATTTGGCGGGTTGCCTGCGTATATTTTTGTTTCACTTCTTGATTTTCTTCAGCTAGTGCTTGGTTGAGTTTGTTCAGTGAATCTATTTGGATAACATAGGTGCGTAGTACGGCACGCACTGTTTTCAGTTCTTTCTTCAAACGCATGATTTCAGCTGCGTTACTGGTCTTTACTTGTCGTAATTCTTCTAGCAGCCGCTGTGTTTTCAGCTTCTCACTCTCCAGCTTTTCGCGCAAGGAATCATTGTTTATCTGTATCTGAAGTTCATCATATTGGGTGGCGAAAGTTGTATATTCGTTTTCCATTTCCAGTTTTTCCACAGCGAAGAGTTCGCTCATTTCTTTATTTTCTTTTGCTTGATGAAAAGCATAAAAAGAAACTCCGCCGATAATCACAACCAGCAGAATAATGACAATAATCAGTTTTTTGCTCTTATCCATAGTGTTACATTGAATTTTGGACAAAAGTACAATAATTTATGTAGACTGCTCGAAAAATATTATGGAAATTTTTCTTTAATTCGGAATATCATTGTAACTTTGCGGTGCTTTTAAGAAGGCGATTTTATTATCAACTTTAAACAAAATATAGAGATTATGTCAAAAGTAACCGTAGTAGGCGCAGGTAACGTAGGTGCTACATGTGCAAATGTTCTTGCTTTTAACGAAGTAGCAGACGAAGTAGTAATGCTGGACGTTAAAGAAGGCGTATCAGAAGGTAAGGCAATGGATATGATGCAGACTGCTCAGTTGTTGGGCTTCGACACAAACATTGTAGGTTGCACTAACGATTATGAAAAAACAGCTAACTCTGACGTTGTGGTTATCACTTCAGGTATTCCCCGTAAGCCGGGTATGACCCGTGAAGAACTGATTGGTGTTAATGCAGGCATCGTTAAGTCAGTTGCTCAGAATATCTTAAAGTATTCTCCTAATGCTATCATCGTAGTTATCTCTAACCCGATGGATACCATGACTTATTTGTCATTGAAAGCTTTGGGCTTGCCTAAGAATAGAATCATCGGTATGGGTGGTGCTTTGGATAGTTCACGTTTCAAATATTTCTTGTCTCAAGCTTTGGGTTGCAACGCTAATGAAGTGGAAGGTATGGTTATCGGTGGTCACGGTGATACTACTATGATTCCTTTGACTCGTTTTGCTACTTACAAAGGTATGCCTGTTTCTAACTTCTTGTCTGAAGAAAAATTGCAGGAAGTTGCTTCTGCTACTATGGTAGGCGGTGCTACTTTGACTAAGTTGCTGGGTACTTCTGCATGGTATGCTCCGGGTGCAGCTGGTGCATTTGTTGTTGAATCTATTATCCACAACCAAGGTAAGATGGTTCCTTGTTCAGTTTATTTGGAAGGTGAATATGGGGAATCAGATATTTGCTGTGGTGTGCCTGTAATCTTGGGTAAGAACGGTATTGAAAAGATCGTTGAATTGCCTTTGAACGAAGAAGAAAAAGCTAAATTTGCTGCAAGTGCTGCTGCTGTTCGCAAGACTAATGCTGCTTTGCATGAAGTAGGTGCTCTTTAATAAGAACAAACTATAATTTTATATGAAAGCCGTTTTTTCTGTGAAATGAGAAAGCGGCTTTTAATTTGTATAGAATCTTTGAAAAAGTAAGTGAACTTCGTGAGCAAAGTAAGTGGGCTTAAATGGCAAAGCAAGTGGACTTACTTGTCTCGCGAAGTTCACTTACTTTTTTGTGTTTCTGAAATGAAAACGGCAGGAAGATTTTCTCCTCCATCAGTCCATCGGGTAAAGAGGTAACCGGGATAAAGGGTAGGAGCGGTTTCATTTATCCATTGGTTGAGAAGCTGGTAGATAGGAATGTTTTCCTTATTCATAAAAGTACCTGTGTATTGGGCATTTTTAGACAACTGATTCCCACTGTTATTTTTTCCGATAAAGGTTATTTTTGCATTATCATAGTAGTTGTGGATGAAGAAAGAGTTGGCAGCTATACCTGCAAATAATCCTTTGGTCGTAATTAGATCTATGTTATAGACATAACAATTTTCAATGTGCGCTCCATCCAAAGCCTTTCCGCATATTCCACCATTGTAACTTTCTCTGTTCTTTATTATGTTGTTGGCAGAGTAGCAGTTTGTTATCAAACCTTGAGTTTGGATGGAACCTGCTATTCCGCCGGCTGGTTCTGCTTTTATTTTTGAATCTGCGTCATAAACGATTTGGGTGTTGGTAACATAGCAATTGGTGATTTCCCCTGTTGAAGTTCCTGCTATGCCTCCTGTATTGGCTGATTGGTTCGTTTTGGTTGGATTGGCTGTAATTTGGCACTCTTTAACGAAACAATTTAGTATTTTGCCTTTATTGCGTCCGACTAAAATGCTTGTACCTTCTGCTGTGCTCTTGCTTTTTGATGTGATAGATACTTTGCTGGATTCGATATGAAGATTTTTAACTATGCCGGTGATATTGACAGCTCCGAATACACCTGTGGTGCCATTGCTGGAATTGATAGGTATATTGTAAAGGGTGTGATTTTGTCCGTCAAAGATTTGGGAAAAGTAATAGTTTGTTTGGGCATATCCTATTTGCTTTAACTCAGTACAATCCACATCTTTAAAATCAATGTCATTCAATAAATAATAAATGGTTATTCCATTCATCGTTTCTCCGAAATCGTCCAATGTTTTTCCTTTGTATTGGGTAAATGTATTGCTATTAATAAGTTGGCTGAACGCAATCCAATCTTCGGCAGTAATAATTCCCGGAGTTTTTTCAGATGTCTTTAAGTGATAAGTATATTCTTTGTTACCAGTAAAAGACTTTGTTTCTAGTTGTGTTGTATATTTCTTTCCATTCGTCACCATATTTATGGCGATGACCATGTTTTTGACAGGAGGGACTATAAACGAATAATTTCCGGAAGGAGAAACTTGGGCAATAGTAGTCGTATGTGTTTCATTATCCGCTGGAACTATTTCAGCGGATTTTGGGATAATAGAGGAAACAGCAGGACATGTTATTTCTATTTTCTGAAGATTGGTCTGTAAATCTCTGTCCAAATACAGTGTCAGAAGAGAAAATAAATGTTTGAACTGTAAATGGATGGAATTTCCGGCTGGAAATTCATCCTTGACATACAGTATGTCTTCCAACGAATTGTTTTTATAAAGATTTTCTTGGATATAGTCCAAATCAGGATAGACAGGATATAGCGCCGTAATATTTGTTTTTCCTGTTATGTCACTCCAGCTAAATTCATTTTCTGCTTTCCATTGGTTGTCCATATAAGTCAGAATTCTGTTGTCTATTTGAAGACTGCCGGAAGCATTCAGCAGGATTTGATTGCCGGAGTTAAAAGTGGAAACAGGGGAGCTTTCTGTGAAAGCTGCTTTGTATGTATTGCCTGTGAGTACTACCTCGATATCGGCCCCTGTATAAACAAGATTGTCGGTGCAGCTTTGCAAAGCTAGGACCGACAATCCTATTATTAATGAGTTATATTTCAACTGAATAATGTATTAATGAAAATTGCTTTATGGTTCAGGTATTGTGAATTCCCTGTCAGCAAAGAGTTCCATTAAGCCGGATATCTGTTTGAGTCGTAAAAGTTCGTCGGCATCCATACCAATATTCTTTTTTATCCATTCGTCACTCATTCCGGCTTTGGTCAGTTCTGCCACGATATCTACCATCAATTCAATGCTGTGAGTGCCGCGGGCGCGGTTGTGGCGGATAGTGCTTGCCATTCTGTTTGAAAGGTCTTTTTCTATAACGACCACGGGAAGTAAACCTTTTTCTCGTTCGAACACACGTTTTGAAGTTTTAAGCACACAATAACGATGATACCCGTCTACCAGTTCATATATATCTTCATCGGGAATATAATAACATACACAAGGCATAGTATAGCCATCTTCCCAAATGCTTAATTCCAGCAACTTCATTTCAGGAGCAGCTACGTGGTTTGGATTATAACTGTTGGCACGTACCTTTTCCACCGGTACTCTGTGCACGTGATACACAGGACTTTCGAATTCTTCTTTCATCTGATAATGTTTTTATATTTCTGCATCACTCTGTCTCTTCTTAACTTTTCTTTTTTAGTTAGGGCAAATCCCATATATTTACATACATGGTCATTTTTCAGAATGCAAATACACATACGTTTATAAGTGGGGATTTCTTTGAACTCTGCGATGTCTATATCGTCTAGATAATCCATTTGAACAGGAAGTTTGTCTGTCTTGTAGTTTGTTTTCTTTTGTACGTAGAATTTTATGCCCAAATCAGTTAACTTGCGTATAGTTGATAAATCTAGGCATCCTCCCTTGTATTTCCAGAATTCCCGGCTTACTCTTAGTTTTTCCAAATAAGACTGTTTGGTTTCTTCGGGTAACGTATCTAACAGGAAGTACATATACTCTTTCCATGTGTAGCCTTCTGGTAATTTGATGTTTTGCCATCCCATGGCACGGGTTCCACCATAGATTCCGGTAAAGTTTACTCCGTTTACTCGGCCTAACATTCTCCCCCAAGTATTGGGATCGATGGCTTTGTACAATTTCAAGGTTTCCTGTGCTGTGCTGAGGAACGGACTGGCTACACGTTGTCTGTCCAAAGGTACTCCGGCTTTATAATAAAGCTCGTACATTTGGTTGAATGGCCATTTGAAACGGGCGTATGCTGTCCATATATCTTCGGTAGTCCAGTCATAGATAGGGTAGGCATTGTATAAATCGTATCCTAGTCTGCGGGTCCACATCAGGTTGTGATAGCTGTTCAGACGATTGTTACCGTGAATAGTTCTCCATCGGTCTAGGCTCTCTTGAGTTCGGATGCCAACCAGGCAGCAAGTGCGTACTGCATCATGCTTTTTATGGTACCACGAGGCGAATGAAGTTTGGAAGGTGTAGTCCCACATTTCCTCATTGTAGAATGGGAAATCTTCTTTCTTATAACAGTTTTTAGGCATAGGCCTTACCCAGTGGGCGTGCATGCTTTCGTCCCAAGGGCGCCAATAAGTTTGGAACATAGAAGCACAAGTCACTACTTTGAAAGGGACACAGACATGGTAGATTTCCAATATATCCTGATTTTCTCTGAACGTTTGTTCCACATACTCTGTGGTCATTTGATACTGTGCTTCATAGTCCATGTGGTATACTCCGATTTTCCTGTCCAGATTATGCTCTCTGATATATTGGATACATAAATTGAGCAAGACACCACTATCTTTTCCTCCAGAAAAAGAAACATAGATATTATCAAATTCGTTGAATAAGAATTTGAGCCTCTTTTGAACGAGTTGATAAACATTTTCCCCTTTAGTTCTTTTATTATTCATTTTTGTTCGTGTTGTAAATCATTTTAATATAATTAGTCCAGCGGTGTTCGGTTTGAAAACCACAGTTGGAAAAAATTGCTTCGTGTTTGGTTTGAACAATTGCATACAAATTGTTTTTAGGCTTTACTGCTTCCAACAATCCAGCTAACACTTCCTGATCATCGTTATGGACATAGTAGTTGTTAATAACATAACCGCCACTTTTCTGCTCTACAGGGACAAAACCGGTTACGTCACTATCTTCGACAGCAATGTACCATTGAAAACGTTCGGTCGTTTTAAAGGGATAATTGTTATTTGCCCTCAGGACTTTAGGATTCATAGCCAATGGTCCAATTAAATTAAATAATTGAGGTTCAAGGCCATCTAGTTGTAATATTTCCATAACTTAAATTTTACATACGTTTACTTGAAGCTACAAATGTATAAAAAAGATTGGATATACCATAAAAAAACGCTGCCATACCTTCACAGGCGGGCAGCGCAAGCTACAATACAAAATACAAATACAACTAAACGAGATATTTTTATGCTAATAGAATGCTTTTAAACAATTCCTTGGGCCATCATGGCATGAGCTACTTTCATAAAGCCTGCAATATTTGCTCCTTTTACATAGTTGATATATCCATCAGGTTCAGTACCATATTTCACACATTGTTCATGAATACCATACATAATTTGATGTAACTTATCATCTACTTCTTGTGCACTCCAACTCATATGCATCGCATTTTGACTCATTTCCAAACCTGAGGTAGCTACACCTCCGGCATTTACGGCTTTACCTGGTGCATACATTAGTTTGTTTTCAATAAACGCATCAATTGCTTCCGGAGTACAACCCATATTAGAAATTTCTCCAATGCAAAGAACGGAATTTTTTATTAAATTACAAGCATCTTCGCCATTTAATTCGTTTTGAGTTGCACACGGAAGTGCAATATCTACTTTAACTTCCCACGGACGACGTCCGGCAACGAATGTTGAGTTTGGATATTTCTCTGCGTATGGAGCTACGATATCATTGCCTGACGCACGTAATTCCAACATATAATCAATTTTATCGCCACTTACACCGTCCGGATCATAAATATAGCCGTCGGGTCCGGAGATCGTGACTACTTTTGCGCCTAATTCAGTTGCTTTAGTCACGGCACCCCAAGCTACATTACCGAAACCGGAAACAGCTACCGTTTTACCTTTAATATCAATTCCTTTTGCTTTCAGCATTTGGTTTACGAAGTAAAGACCACCAAAACCGGTTGCTTCAGGCCGAATTAACGAACCGCCAAATTCCAAGCCTTTACCAGTGAAGGTACCTGTAAATTCACGGGTTAACTTTTTATACATACCGAACATATATCCTACTTCACGGCCACCTACACCGATGTCACCGGCAGGAACATCCATATCAGGACCTACGTGGCGCCACAATTCAAGCATGAATGCTTGGCAGAAACGCATGATCTCAGCATCGCTCTTACCACGTGGTGAGAAATCGGAGCCACCTTTACCACCGCCCATAGGCAATGTGGTCAGTGCATTTTTGAATGTTTGCTCAAATCCTAAGAATTTCAGAATGGAGAGGTTTACAGAAGCATGGAAACGGATACCGCCTTTGTACGGACCGATTGCATTATTGAATTGAACGCGGTAACCTAAGTTTACCTGTACTTTTCCTTTATCATCTACCCAAGGCACCTTAAATGTAAAGATACGGTCGGGTTCCACCAATCTCTCAATCAAGGACGCTTTCTCAAATTCCGGATGTTGATTGTATATATCCTCAATAGAAAGCAGGACTTCTTTTACAGCCTGCAAGTACTCTGATTCACCAGGGTGTTTTGCCTCCAGGGAGGTCATGATTTGATTAATATCCATAATTATTATGCATTTAAGGTTTTGACAAAATGAAAATCATTTCTGATGCAAAGGTATGTTTTTTGGTGAATTGGCAAAATATTTTGGGCTAAATTTTAGTTTGGTGGTGATAAAAAGTTAATCGTTGTGGTAAGACCACTCTACCCAAAAGTTCTTTTTTATTGCGAATAAGTTGCATAAAACAATATTATTGACGTATTTTGCTATTACATTATCCATGTAAATCGAATAACCATGCTCAGCAAGTTAAAATTAAATCAGTTGTATTTCAAGGATACCTCGTTTGTAAACCTCATGACCAAACGGATTTTTAATGTTCTTTTGGTAGCAAATCCGTATGATGCTTTTATGTTGGAGGATGACGGGCGTATAGATGAGAAGATATTTAATGAATATATGAACCTCAGTCTTCGCTATCCGCCGCGTTTTACACAAGTTTCTACTGAGGAGGCTGCCTGGAAGCAATTGGAGAATACTACATTTGATTTGGTGATTTGTATGCCCGGATCTGATAACAGTGATACATTTGAAATTGCACGCAGCATAAAAGAACAATACCCTCATATTCCGCTGGTGGTACTGACCCCGTTCTCGCATGGTATTACGGCACGTATGGAGCATGAGGATCTGAGCATTTTTGAATATGTGTTTTGCTGGTTGGGGAATACGGACCTGTTAGTATCTATCATCAAGCTGATAGAAGATAAGATGAATTTGGAACATGATATTAAAGAGGTGGGAGTGCAGATGATTTTATTGGTGGAAGATTCCATCCGGTTCTATTCTTCCGTGTTGCCTAACTTATATAAATTTGTGTTGAAGCAAAGTCAGGAATTTGCCACAGAGGCTTTGAATGCTCACCAGCGTACATTGCGTATGCGGGGACGTCCCAAAATTGTATTGGCACGTACTTACGAGGAGGCGATGGATTTATATAATAAATATCAGAATAATGTATTAGGTGTGATTACGGATGCACGTTACCCACGTGGTGGTGTGGTGGATCCAATGGCAGGTATTAAATTGCTGGCGGAGATACGTTCCAGGGATCCGTTTGTTCCTCTTATTTTACAGTCGGCCGAGGTAGATAACAAGGTGTATGCTTCCCGGTATGGTGCTAGCTTTGTGGATAAGAATTCCAAGAAGATGAATATAGACTTGCGTGAAATTGTGTCTGATGATTTTGGTTTCGGGGATTTCATTTTCCGTAATCCCGATACATTGGAAGAAGTGGCCCGTGTTCATAATTTGAAGGAATTACAGAATGTTATTTTTGCTATTCCTAAAGAATCTCTTCTTTACCATATCAGTCGTAATCACGTATCCCGCTGGCTGTATTCTCGTGCCATGTTTCCACCTGCCGAGTTTTTAAAGCAGATAACTTGGGATTCTTTGCAGGATATTGATGCTCATCGCCGTATAATCTTTGAGGCTATTGTGAAGTATCGTAAGATGAAGAATCAAGGTGTGGTGGCTGTGTTCCAACGTGATCGTTTTGACCGTTATTCTAATTTTGCCCGTATCGGTGAGGGGTCATTGGGGGGGAAAGGACGTGGTTTGGCTTTTATAGACAATATGGTAAAGCGTCACGTGGAATTTGATGAGTTTGAAAATGCGACGGTAGTCATTCCTAAAACGGTGGTGCTTTGTACAGATATCTTTGATGAATTCATGGATACCAACAGCCTATATCAAGTAGCATTGAGTGATGCGGATGATGACACGATATTGAAGGCTTTTCTTCGTGCCAAGTTGCCCGACCGTCTGGTGGAAGATTTCTTTGCTTTCTTTGATGTGGTGAAATCGCCTATAGCCATCCGTTCCTCTAGCTTGCTTGAAGATTCTCATTATCAGCCTTTTGCTGGAATATATTCTACTTATATGATTCCTTATTTAGATGATAAATATGAGATGCTCCGTATGTTGAGCGATGCCATAAAAGGGGTGTATGCTTCTGTTTTCTTCAGAGACAGCAAGGCGTATATGCAGGCAACCAGCAATGTGATAGACCAGGAGAAGATGGCTGTTATTTTGCAACAGGTGGTCGGTACACAGTATGGTGACCGTTTTTATCCTTCTATTTCGGGGGTGGCACGTTCGCTCAACTACTACCCCATAGGAGATGAAAAAGCCGAAGAGGGAACTGTGAGTCTTGCTTTGGGGCTGGGTAAATATATTGTAGACGGAGGGCTGACTCTGAGGGTGTGTCCTTATCATCCTAACCAAGTGTTGCAGACCAGTGAGATGGAAATTGCTCTTCGTGAGACGCAGACTCAGTTTTATGCGCTTGATTTGAAGAATACGGGGCATAACTTTTCTTTGGATGACGGTTTTAATTTGTTGAAGCTTCCGGTGAAAGAAGCTGATAATGATGGAGCCTTAACTTTCATTGCTTCCACGTATGATCCGTATGATATGATTATCCGTGACGGAATTTATCCGGGAGGCCGGAAGGTGATAACATTTGCCAATGTGTTGCAACATGATGTATTTCCTTTGCCTCGTATTTTGCAATTGGTACAGGAATACGGGCAAAGTGAGATGAGGCGTCCTGTTGAGATAGAGTTTGCTGTGACATTGAACCAGCAAAAGAAGAATGGTACTTTCTATTTATTGCAGATTCGTCCGATGGTCGATGTGAAAGCCAATCTTGAGGAGGATTTGAACCTTATTAAGGATAAGGATGTTCTTTTAAAGAGTAATAATTCACTGGGACATGGCATTATGGAGGACATTCAGGATGTGATTTATGTGAAAACAGATGGTTATACTGCTTCCAATAATCCGACCATTGCTTATGAAATAGAAAAGATGAACCGTAAATTCTTGGATGAAGGGAAACATTATATATTGGTAGGTCCGGGACGCTGGGGAAGCAGCGATTCGTGGCTGGGCATTCCTGTGAAATGGCCCCATATTTCGGCCGCACGTGTCATTGTGGAGGCGGGGCTGACTAATTATCGTGTGGATCCTAGTCAGGGAACTCACTTCTTTCAGAATCTGACTTCCTTCGGAGTCGGTTATTTCACAATCAATGCCTATATGAAGGATGGTATCTATAACCAAGAGGTACTGGATACCCGGCCGGCTATTGAAGAAACCAGGTTCATTCGTCATGTACGGTTTGATAAACCATTGATAGTGAAGATGGATGGAAAGAAGAAGCTGGGGGTAGTGATGTTGCCGGAATAATGTTCTAAATTACGTAAAATGTGTCCTAATTTTCGATAAAAATAGTTATACGCTTAACTTTTTATTATATTTGCACGATTTTTCGAGTATAAATTAAATTAACTAAACAATGAAAAAGAATTTGTTTTATTACCTGTTTGCAATGATCTGCTCAGTGGCATTGTTCGCATCTTGTAGCGATGATGACGATGAGGTAACAGGATTGACTATTGATCAGGTGGTGGGTACTTTCACTGGCCAATTGGAAGTGTTGAATCAATCAATTCCTGGCACTTCTATCTTTGTAACTAAGGTAGATGCCAATACAGTGAAAGTGGAATTGAAAGATTTTAAATTCAGTGGATTGACAATTGGTGACATTAGTGCAGAGTGCAAAGTTGCTTTGGATAGAGAAGGGGATGATTTTGACCTGAATGGACAGGCTACTTTGACTGTGGCAGCTTTGGGGAACATTGAATTGCCTATTTCTATTACAGGTGAGGTGGATGCCAAAGAACTGGATATTGATATCAATATCACCAATGTACCGGCACTTAACACGTTGAAAGTGGAATTTGAAGGAACTAAATAATCGGGTTAAGGAAAAATAAAAAAAAGGTAGGAGCTTGCAAGGAAAGGTTTCTGCCTTTTGTTTGTTGATGACAAATACTATTTAAAGAATAATTAGACAATGAAAAAAAATTTATTTTATTACCTGTTTACAGTGATTTGTTCGGTGACATTGTTTGCATCGTGTAGTGATGATGATGAAAAAGTGGTAAATCCTGTGCCTCAGACAACTTTTACTGGTGAAAACGGTTTGCAACTTACATATAATGGTGCGCCGATGCTGGGTAAGAAAGTTACTTTTACTCCCGATGCAACCAATGCTCAGAAGGCAACTCTACGTTTGGAAGGGGAATTTGACTTAAATGGCATCTTGGGGAAAGCAAAGAGTGCTGCAGCTCGTGAAGAGGTATCGATGCCTACTGCTCCCGGTGTGTTACCAGGAAGTCCGGTGGTTACCTTGCCGGTTGATTTGACTATCAATGGTGATCAATGTTCTTTTGCCGGTACATCAGAAACAGATTATTGTACTTTCTCTTATAAAGGTGAGGTTTCAGCCGGAGCTATGGAGCTGGCTTTGAGTGAAGTGAAATTGAAGAATGCGAAACTGGCTGGAATGACTTGGAAGTTGAAACCGTATAACCAGGAAGTAGAAGAGCAGGATCCTGTTCGTCTGGTATGGGAGTCAGAAAAAGGAATTCCTCTTTTCGGTTCTTTTGAAATACCGGTTGAGTCGGTTTTGAAAATCGCATTACGCATGCCGCTGATTGCTGTTGGAGCAGAAAATAAAGTTTCCGCTACTGATATGTTGGGAACAGTTTTGCAGGATGTCACTTTCATGGAAGACGGTAACATCGTGGCTACTTATAAAGATGCTGCTAATGGTGGTACAGAATGGACGAAGTCTCCTGTAAACTTGGCTCAATACGTAGTAGAGAATGACAATCAGATAAAGGTGTTTCTGAATCCTGCTGCTATCATCGCTGCTGTCAATAATGCAGGGAGAGCTGTTGATATTCAGACAGTTATCCAGCAGGCCATTCAAATGTTGTATCCTATGTTAGTGAATGGTGTACCTGTAGCTTTTGAACAAACAGAGGATGCTTTAAGTGTATATCTGAATACAGAATTACTGTTGCCTTTGTTGAAAACACTGGTTGTTCCTTTGCTGTCAGACGAAGAAGTGGTTGCTATGCTGGTGGAATTGATGAAAAAAGACCCTGATTTCGGTGATATGGCTGGTTTGGCTGAGCCAATGTTGAAAGCTTTTCCTGAGATCATAGAATCTACTACTAAAGTGGAAATTGGTTTGAACTTTGTTAAGTAAAGAAGAAAAGCTGAAATTATTTGTATAGTAGTAAGGCGAAGAGAGCTACCTCTCTTCGCCTTTTTTCATAGTTATTTTTATTTTTGTATTTCACCTTCGATTACCTGAGCAAAGTTTTTTTATTTTCTACTACAACTAGGATCACCTGTAAAAATATGAGAACTGTAATGGACACACTGTTTTTCTCATATCAGAAAATGGATTTTTGTACGTATATCTGTATAGAATTATATAGACGTATGTGAAATCTTATATGTCTCAAATAAAATTCTACATCAAAGATAAGGACGTTTTTTAAAAAGATCAAGAGCTTTTAAAAAAAGACAAAGAGCTTTTTTAAAAACGTCTTGATCTTTTTTACTACTACTGGGACTTTGTAAGCTATCATTC
>OESB01000040.1_pt1 | contig 68705 bp, 76 predicted proteins | sample 1540131 | NCBI WGS metagenome assembly OESB01 (sample SAMEA3891888, study PRJEB23780) | metagenome | biome: terrestrial biome; feature: animal house; material: Caecal content | place: Italy | collected 2015-05-05 | reverse complement strand
GCACGCGCGCATGCAGAAAGTCGAATTGACTTTGGAACAAAAAGTGCTTATTTTTGGCGCCAATTCCGGCTGTACGGTCTGGATCCGTAAGGCCTGGCGGTGGCGCGGGAGCGCGGAGTCACCAGCTCGTAGCCTCACGTGCGTCACATTCCTGACACGCATTGGCCGATTAAGCAAGTGAGTAGATCGTTTTATGGGCTGCCGGCTGTCGGCGCCGCCGCGACCCGGTGCTGAAGGCAAAAAGAAAAGCCCCACACCTTTCGGTGCAGGGCTGCGGGGTCGCGGGTATGTGGTTACGGCTCGACGTACATGTGCTCGAGGTCAAACTGGTAGATGCGGTTGAGCGTGTCGATGTTGCCGTCGATGGCGTGGTTGAGCAGAATGGACACAGAGCTGTAGGCCTTCCGCTCCTCCTTGGTCCGCCAGGTTTGCTGGGCGCGGACAGTGTAGACGTTCATGAGACGCAGCAGGGCTTCGAGGCGGCGCTGCTCAGTCGGTTTCTTGTTAAACACGGTAGCCTCCTTTTATGGAGCGGGACCCAGGCGAACCCAGGTCCCGCAGTTCTACTTACCCGAGCTTCTTCATCAGTTCCAAGATCTCAGCAGGCACGTCGCCCTCAATCTTGGACAGAGCCTCGCGGAGCTCATCGACTTTGATGGACTTGACAGCAGCCTTGGTGGCTACCCGCGCCGTAGGGCGCAGGGCGTTGAGACGCTCAATCTCGGCCTCGACCTGGGCCAGCTCCTCGGTAGCACCGTCGACACCGGCCTCAGCCAGCTTCTTGACACGGCACTTCTTGGACTGCAGCGACTTGACCTTCCGGACAATGGCGTCCTGGTCACCAGCAAGGGCGTCGAAGTCCACCTCGGTGGCACCGCGGGCGCCGGTGTACGGCTTACCCATGGCCTGGCGAACCATCAGCTCGGCATACATCGCAGCCACGTAGTTGCGGCAGTTGAGCATGGAGCTACCGATACCCTTCTTCTTGCACTTGGACCGGTCGGAGCGGCGGGACTCCAGCAGGCGCTTGAGCTCGTCCTCGTCGGCACCGTCCAACACGGCGGCGTCGGCCTCCACGTTGGCGATGATGCCGGTCTTCTCAAACAGGTCCAGCAGGTCCGCCGGGTCGCCCGCCATCATCTTGTTGGCCAGCTCGTGGAACTCGGGATTGGCAGAGGCCGTTTTAATGGTCTCGGTCGCACGCTCGGTGGCACGGCTGTTCAACTCGACGGTGTGGTTCAGACGGCGACTGGTCGCGGTGGTGCTGTCGGTCTGGGCGCTGAGCATCTCGAACGGATTGGTGGTGGTAGTCTTTTTCATGGTAGTACTCCTTTCAGTACGTTCAAAATCTACTACCGTCCGTATTGACGGCAGACCGCAGTGGCCTGGTGCGACGCCGCGCGGTCAAGCCACTCGGGTCTACCGTCAAGTCCGTTCGTTCCGTATTGACTTATCAAGGTGCACGTCGCGTCTCGTGCGACCCGCGCGTCACGCGCGATGCACGCGGGCTGGGCGCCCGTCGTGTCCCGTATAATCACCGCCTTTCTTTATCTTGATTATATTATACTGTGGAGCCTGCGATGTGTATACCTTATTTTTATTTTCCGCCGGCAGCTGTAGCTGCGCGGATCATATCCGACATGGCTGGGACGTTTTATGCGCTGCGGCGCGGAGCCGAGGGCCCTGGCTGGAAGCGCGCTTTTACGTGCGATCCGGCGCCGCGGAGTAGGGCTGACTGGATACGTGCGATACCGTGCGGTGGCCGTTTCCGGTCGGAACGGAGCCGCGCCGCGGAGTAAAAAGAAAAGGGGTATACTGATTTTACTCAGCATACCCCTAATCTTCGACTCGGTATTCTGGTTAGTAGTACTTTATACGGTGAGCAGCATCAAGTACTCAATGCACTTATCGATCCACCCAGGAATAGGCTGCTCATACCCGCAGTCTTCCTTCCACTGCTCGAGCACACCAATATAGAGCATGGGCGCGCAGGCAAGCTCAGCAGTATCGTAGTCACCATTGGGATCGTTACGCTGCATCATCATAGCAACATAGTCAAGCTCCTTCTTGAACATGACATACTTCTTAATCTCGGCACTCATAGTAGTACTCCTTTCTATTCAGTCATAGTTTGTGCTGGTACTCTCACTCCCAGCGCATTCTCTGTCAGTAGTGGTTACTTACTTCAGATTCTTGAGAACCTGGGCAATCGCAGCCTTATCAGCCTTGGTCAGACGGCCGCTCTCGAGCTGCTTGATCAGCTTGTCAAGCTCGCCATTGTCCGCACTCTGCTTGTTGGCCTTCTTAGCCTCGCTGAACCGCTGGCTAGCGGCCTTGTACCGGGCCATGAAGTCATCCATATCCTCGATCCGCTCAGGATACTTAGTCTTGGCACTCGCCATGTTATCCCGAATGGACTGCAGGGTACGCACGTCGCTCAGAGGCACCGCCATGATCTCTTCCAGAGACCAGGTCCAATAAGCCTTACCGGCCTTATTCTGCCGGGTAGCCACAGTGGCCTTACCGACGAGACCGTCCAGGAAGCTGGACATGAGCTCAATACGAGTAAGGTCCTTGAACTTGGTGGGAGTATCAGGGCGCTTCTTGGTGTTGCACAGAGCACTGCTCAGATTGTGCTTCATGACCTTCAGCACGGGAACGATGTCCCCATTGTACATCTGGTCAGCGCAATCCTGGATCAGCTTCAGCATGCTGCCATCCTCGATGGCATTCTGCAGCTGGTTAACCTGCACGGGCTCATTGTTCACCATGATGGTGCCAATGTGGTAGTTAGCCTTGATAGCGTTCCAGCTCAGGTTCTCGGTAATCTTGTTAGTAGACATAATAGTACTCCTTTCATTTGTAAAGACGTTTGGTAGTTTTACTGGTACTTACGGGTATGCGCTAGTTCATAGCTTATAGGCCTCACCTCCTTTAGAGTACCTACTACCAGAATACCGGGTCTTCAATATTTAGTTGTCAAGGTGCAGTACTGTCACTTGACAATCTAGTATGGGCTGCAGGATTTACACTATTTTATATTAGCTTCTTTTACCTACTGGAGCTTGCCTGTTACTTATCGATACCCAGCTCGTACAAAACGGCCAGGTAGGCAGCACGCATAGTAGCATCATCATGGCAGCGGTCACACAATACACCATTGTCACAGGGCATGTTGCCAACAGCATCAGCTGTGCAGCCGTGCATGCTATGCAGCAGATCACTCCAGATCAGATCTTTGATAAAAGCCACAGCAGCATCGGCAGTACTCGTACGATGTGCAATCCAGTAAAGCAGTTCATATCGCTCGATCTCATTGAGGGGCTTATTCTCAAAGCCACTAAAGCAGGCAAAGTCATTAGCACCGTCATCGAGAGCATAGTTAAAGTACTTGGTACCAAAGAACTGCAGCTCAGTATCCTCCTCAATATCCTTGATACTGAAGTCAGCAGTGTGGATGAATACCATGTCACCAGGATAAATGGTCACCACAATGGTACCCTGGCTGCTACTGAATTCAAAGTGCGAGCACTCGAACATACGCACACAGTCATCCCACACATCGGACTCAAACTGCCAACAGTTACGCAGCATAGCATCAGAGACACCCCAGTTGTTGCAGAGCTCCTTAATCTGGAGATAGAGGTCCTTAGTAGAGTCCTCGGTTCCGAGTACATCGATGTGGCTGGTAGAAGACTGATTGAGAGCGTAGAGCAGAGAGTTAATGATGATTTCAGTAGAGAACATAATAAATCCTTTCTACCTGCAGCCCATATTAGATTGTCAAGGTACAGTTGGGACTTGATAACTGAATACCAGGTGCCAGCCTCAAACCTCCTTTAGTTAATCTTTAGTAATCCGCAATTAGTGACGAGAATCCCAACGATCATCAGGCAGGATGTCGTGCTTAATCAGCCAAGGAACAAGGACGGTATCCCAGATTCTTCTACCGATACGTGTATCTTCAAAGAACCAGCAGCAAATGACACAGGGAGCGAACATAGCAGCGAGAATACCAACGTAGAGCATGAAGTCAACAAACATTTCCATAGTAATCTTGGCTGGCACCCAGTATTCAGTTATCAAGGTCCCGATAGGCAATCCCGACTACGCGTGCCGTACAGCTAAAGATTGTAGCACGCGCGTGTGTGTATTCCCTATATGCTTAGCACCGCAGCTCTTGCTAGCAGAATCCAAAGCTAAAGATTGTAGATAATCAGCCTACCATACTCTCGCTCCACAACACGAAAATACTTTATAAAAAGTTCGTCAGAACTGGTCACATTTGCCACGCGCGCGCGTATAATATAATGTAAGGATAATAATGAGAGGAGGCGGCGAGGTGAAGAAAGTTGACAAGCCAGTAGAACCAGTCAAACCAGATCCATTCTGGCCTACTGGCGCCGTGCCAGATCACTTGAGCCCTGCACAGCTGGCTGATACGAAAGTATCAGAATTCGTAGGTGTAGATCCGTGGACCTGCGTCAAGTGTGGCACGCATTTGAATAAAAGCAGTGAGCACCCTGACTACTGTGTAGAATGCTGGAAGAAGGAAGCCAACAACACCGCCCTGGCCAGAAAAGTGAATAGTAGCTGGATGGAAGACAGCGACGCGCTGGGTCTGGCATACTTCGAACGGCAGCCAGAAGAGACAGATACTGAGTGGATGATATGGGAGCGCTACCGCAGCCACTATCCTATGAAGCTACCCACCTGGAGTGAGCTAGCTAAAGAATGTGGGTGCTCAGTAGGTCTCGTAACGCGTACAGCCCAGAAATGGAGCTTCAAGGTGCGCCTGCAATCGTGGGCGCGGTATACCGACGACTCTATGATGGAGGAGCGCGCGGCAGCCATCAAGGAGATGAACGCTCGCCAGGTAGGTATGGCAAAGACCCTCCAAGAGAAGCTAAAGACTGCCATAGACAGCATAGATCCTGTGCTGCTGCGTCCCGGCGAGATTGTGCAGCTGCTTAAGGTGTCTGCTGAGTTGGAGCGCCGCATCGTCACCGCCACACCGGAGAAGGTCGAGGGCACGTCTGCAGATGTGAAGCAGCGCCAGAACAACCTGACCAAGCCAGAGGACATGAACGAGATCGTGAGCATTCTGGCAAAGACTGGTGTGCTGCCTGGCCAGGGCATCGCGGTAGAGCAGACTACCACCACACGCATTGTAGCTAAGGGTGAAGAGGAAGGGAGCGTAGTTATCATTGAGCCAGATCAAACTTAACTATAAGCCACGGCTGTATGAGTGTAGCTGCTGTCATCAGCTGAAACCCGCCAGTGAGTTCTACAAGCAGAGCTACACTGGCGTGCTGAACAGCCAATGTAAGACATGTGTCAACGTCAAGCGCTCTGTCGTGCGCCACAAAGACAAGCACGGCAAGTTCGTGTCTAAGGAGAAGCGGCGCAACATGGAGGAGGTCAACTATGGGCTCAATGACTGGCGAGATGCAATGCTTCATTTCCACGGGGAGTGCGCGTATTGCGGTAGACCCGAGGGTCGCGCTAAGGCTGACAAGTTCGACAGAGAGCATTTCGTTCCGCTGTCTCGTGGGGGACGAACTGAAAGGAGTAATATCGGGCCTGCCTGTAGAAAGTGTAATCGAGGCCGCGGTAACAAGCCGCTGTTTGAGTGGTTTCGTGAGCAACCGTTTTGGAGTCGTGAGCGTGAGCAACGAATCGTTAAGTGGATCGGCGAGGAGGCTGCTAAGCTCGAAGGATATGACAAGGAGGAAGTAATATGACAAAGTATGTTGCTGCACTGTATGCGCTATGTGACGCATGCGGTGTAGAGGTGCCTACTAACGTCCGCAATGACCAGAACCTCACCATTCGTCTGGCCTATGCGTGCGCTGAGAAGATCGGCGAGCTGGAGGGTGGCGTAGATACGTCTGACGCCACCGCCACTGCGGCTGACATCAGGACCAACAAGACTGCTTATGCAAAGGGCCTCAAGCTCACTGGCACCTTTGATGGCGTGTCTACTGATGATGCAAATGCGACTGCAGCGGACATTAAGACCGGCAAGACAGCCTACGTCTCTGGTGAGAAGGTTACTGGTACGTTCGCAGGCGTAGATTCTGCAGGCGCTACTGCTACTGCAGCAGACATTAAAACCGGCAAAACTGCGTACGTGAACAACGTCAAGGTCACGGGCACCTCTACTGCCGTGGAGACCGGCGACGCGACAGCTACTGCGGCAGACATTGCCACAGGCAAGACTGCCTACGTGAACGGTCAGAAGATTACCGGCACTGGTACGCTTCAGCCTGCTGGTTAACGGAGGTGTAAGCTGTGCAGGATCTTAGTCAACTAACGCCTGCGCAGCTACGTGAACTACAGGGAGCACTTACGCCACGACTCAATAAGTACATCCCTATCACGCCTACTGCAAAACAGACAGCTGCATTACTGATGACAAATGTCAAGGAGCTGCTGTATGGTGGTGCTGCTGGTGGCGGCAAGAGTGTATATCTTCTTGCCGCTGCCTTGCAGTATGTAGATATGCCTGGCTACTCTGCCATCTTGTTCAGAAAGACCTTCTCTGACTTGATGCTGCCTGGCGCATTGATACCTATGTCTCAAGAGTGGCTACAACCATTCATTAAACGAGGCGAGGTCAAGTGGCAGGATAAAGAGAAGCGGTATACCTTTATGGAATCTGGTGCCACACTTAGTTTCGGATACCTCGATGCAAGAGGTGATGAGCTGCGTTATCAGGGTGCTGAGTTCCAGTTTGTAGGCATGGATGAGTGTACGCATATTGCACCCGAGGCTTACCGCTATCTGTTTTCACGTATGCGGCGTACCAAAGGCACAAAGGGTGACATCCCGCTGCGCTTTAGAGCGGCCTGTAACCCTGGTGGTCAGTTTGGTGACTACTATTATGACAGATTCTTTGTAGATAACCTTGACGAAAACGGCAAACCTCGTAGATTCTTCTTGCAGGCAGGTCTTCGTGATAACCCACACCTCGACGCAGAGGCCTATCGCGAGGCTCTAGCAGAGCTAGATCCCATCACGCGTGCTCAGCTCGAAGACGGCAACTGGGAAATTCGTCCAAAAGGCGACCTTTTTGACAAGGGCTGGATACTTCCGATCAACTATCTAGAGATACCAGCACATACCAGATGGGTTAGATTCTGGGATCTTGCAGCTATTGATCCAAAGTATCGCAAGAACAAGCACAATAAGCAAGCCCCGGACTGGACAATAGGCTTTAAACTCGGCATGGCGGATGGTTGCTACTACGTTGGAGACATCATTAAGGTTCAAAAGAGCCCCGGTGACCTTGAGGAGCTGATCTATAACACTGCTGTGGCTGATGGCTATGGTTGTGCGATACGGATGGAAGAAGAGGGTGGCTCCTCTGGTATTGCAAATACTGAGCGGTATGCAAGAAACATCCTCCAGGGCTTTGATTTTGCTGGTGTGAAGCCTGTCGTTAGCAAGATTGAGCGGGCAAGACCAGTCGCCGCTGCCTGTCAGGTAGGCTCTGTGTTTCTCAGCAATCGCTGCAGGAACGTCACAGACTTCTATGCACAGCTTGAGGCCTTCCCGAACGGTGCAAACGACGATATAATCGACGGTTTTTCTGGTGCTTTTGCTTATTTTAAGCCGAAAATCGGCAATATGGCACCACCTTCTAAGACTCCATGGCGCGTAAAGGTTGCGAAGGAGGAGACCAGATCTCATTTCAGGCCTTTGGGTCTGTCTGGGAGCTACTGGCTTAACAATATGACAAGATGAAAGGTGGTTTAGAGGTTGGAAAATGTCAGTAAAGCGACTACACCAAAAGCCAAGACGTCACCTATTGGTGTAGTTGGGCTTAAGACGTCTTCTGGTAAGATCGAAGAAGAGTTCATTTATGACCTTCAATGGCCTGATGCAGGTAGAATCTATCAGGAGATGTCTTACAACGATGCTGTCGTAGGCGGCTGTCTGTACCTTATTGAGACGCTGATACGGCAGGCGCGGTGGCACACGGAGCCGGCGTCTAAAGAGGCTGGCGATATTGAGGCGGCAGAGTTTCTTGAGAGCTGCATGAATGACATGTCTGAGACCTGGGATGCGTTCATTTGTGAAGCTCTATCTATGCTGCCCTATGGTTTCAGCTTCCATGAGATCGTGTACAAAACGCGTCGCGGGCCGACAGAGCGCGACAAGAAGTTCCGCTCCAAGTACACTGACGGTAGAATCGGATGGCAGGACCTTCCTGTCCGCTCGCAGGCGACTCTGAGTGAGTGGATTGCTGACGAGACTACAGGGGACATCACGCACTTCAGACAAGATCCTTCACTGGTAGGTAGCCAGGCGCCTATGCAGGATATTCCGCTTGAGGGTAATCTGCTGTTCCGTACAAAGGCTACCCGTGGCAATCCAGAGGGCTGGTCCATTCTCCGCAGAGCATATCGTAGCTGGTACTTTAAGCGCTACATTGAGGAGCTTGAGGGTATCGGCATCGAGCGCAACCTAGCAGGTATTCCTGTGCTTGCTCCGCCACCTGATACACCGCTGTTCGACCCAAACAATAAGGAAATGCGGGAGATGCTAGCGTGGGCACAGGAGCTCATTGATGGCTTGCGGCAGGACCGTAATCACGGTATCATCATTCCTAACACTGATTGGGAACTCAAGCTACTCGGTGTAGATGGTGCTGGCCGCTCTATCGATACTGATACGGTCATTCGGCGACATGAAAATCGCATTGCTATGTCTATGCTAGCAGACGTCGTACTTATGGGCGGCGATCGTACAGGTAGCTTTGCACTCGCAGAGACAAAGCAGTCGCTGCTTATGAGTAGCCTACAGGCGATTATTAACAGCATTGCTGATACTCTAAATCAGGATGCCGTGCCTACGCTATTCCTGCTGAACAACTGGCAGCTGGAGAAGTACCCCAAGATCGTGGCAGATGATCTGCAGCCCGTTACCATTAAGGACGTGGCGTTGCTGCTTCGCTGCTTCAAGATCGATGTTACCAAAGATCCTACCCTGTTCAACTACCTGCTTAGCCTTATTCAGGCTCCTGAGATGTCTGAGGAGACCTTCAATGAGTTCATGGCGGCGCAGGGTGGCGGAAACACTGGTGGCGACGCTGGTGGTGACACTGATCCGGAAGCAGACCCTGAGGGGGATCCACTGGATGAGCCACATGATCCAGTAGATAATACCCTAAGCATGACCGATAGTCATAATACCTAAGGAGGTGGGTTTGATGCCCGAAAAAGTACTATTCACACGCTCGGTAGACATCGTACCTATGCGCAAAGGCATCTACAAGGACCCTGTGGCTGATGTGGCAGGCTTCAGGCTCCTTGTTCAGCAGACCGAAAAGAAGATTCCTACGTGCGAAAAGGAAAACTGCGATGGCTGCCTTATGAGCTTCAAGTGCCCGCTGTTCGACACGGCCACTAAGTCTCGGAAGTCTGACGAAGAGGTAGCAAAGGCCTGTAAGCGTCCACGCAAAGTCAGACACTGGGGCGATGATCCTGAATGGGATGCTGTCATGTGTAACTTCGGCATGACCCCCGGTAAGCCGGGTGACGAGATCGAGGCGCAGCTGGTTTTCGGCTGGGCTAATGTTACGCTACAGGAAGACGGCACTACTCCATTTGATTGGCAGGGCGACATCATTGACACTGAGGTGCTTGAGAGTGCAGCGTATAACTACGTTCTGCAGCATGGCCTGGCTAATCAGGAGCACGAGTGGGGCACCGAGTGTGGCTGGCTTGTAGAAAGCATGATGTTCACAAAGGAGAAGATGGATGCGCTTGGTATCCCTGAGGGCACCATTCCTGAAGGCTGGTTCGTTGGCTTCTACATTCCTGACCCCGATGTTTATGCAAAGGTCAAGAATGGCGAATACAATATGTTCTCCATCGAGGGTACTGCACGGCGTGTCCCTTTGAATGATGAGCCCACTATGTCCTATCTGGACTAATCGTTCCTAAAAAATTTTTTCAAAAAGTGTTACGAAAACTGGTCACATTTGCCCAAAAATTACGTATAATATAATGTAAGGAGGTTTGGGGGATGCCAAAGATGTTAACCCAGTCGAACCCGCAAGCTGCTCTCGTGGATTTAAGCCTGAGTGCCGTTGCTCTTTGCAACGAGGGTGCAAATTCGCGTGCAGATATTCTACTCTATAAGAGAAAGGAGACAAACAGCATGCCCAAGACTTTTGAGGAGCTGATGGCAGCTCTGGACACTGACGCTGCGGCCGTTGTTACCAAGCACATCGAGACGCTGCGTGCTGCTGACCAGGCTACCATCAAGAACCTGCAGGGTGAAGTGGACACCCTGAAGACTGCTGCACCTGCTGCTCAGGCGCCCGCACACGAGGAGGACGTTCTCAAGGGAGCTTCCCCTGAGGTTCGTGCGCTGTTCGAGAAGATGCAGGGCACCGTGAACCAGCTGCTCGCCGCACAGGAGGCAAGCGTGGTTGAGGAGCGCTATCAGAAGTGCAAGGCGCTTCCCTGTGAGGAGGCCACCCTGCGTGAGGTTCTGAAGAGCGCCTCTCCTGCCACCGTTTCCATCCTGGAGGCAGCCGCCAATGCCATTGCTGAGGGCCTGCACAAGGCTACCGGCACCAGCGCCTCTGGTACCATCAAGACTGGTACTGCTGATGAGGCCTATGCTGCTCTGGAGAAGTCCGCAAAGACTATCGCCGCTGAGCAGGGGATCACCTTCGAGAAGGCCTTCACCGAGGCCTGTCAGCGTGATCCTGACACCTACAAGAAGTACGTGGAAGGGGTGAGATAACATGGCAGATACCGCTTTTGAGGCCATCACTACTCGGCAGGCGTGGTACGCCGGCGAAGCTGTTGAGAAGTATGATGCCGTGATGATCGGCACCGACGGCCGTTACATGAAGGCAGATGGTACCCGGCCCTTTGCTGGCATTGTCCAGTACGGTGCTGAGGAGGCTGGCCGTATGTGCACTGTTGTGCGCGGCACCTTCCCCGGCGTGGCCGCTAGTGCCATCGCTGCTGGCGATCCTCTGAAGGTGTCCGCCGGCAAGTTTGCCAAGCAGACCGCTGGCGAGGCTGTGGGCATTGCCCTCACCGCCGGCAACACTGACGAGCTGGTCGCAGTGGCTATGCTTGAGACGCCGTTCTCTGTCGGCGGCTAATTCGTAGAAAGGAGCTGAAAGTAGATGCCCGAAATGACAAACCTCGGTCATATTGACCGAGCACTTACCAACATCTCCGTCGCCTACATGCAGGGTGACGACGCCTTCATTGCGGACAAGGTCTTTCCCATCATCAACGTGACCAAGCAGTCCGACGTGTACTTCAAGTACAGCAAGGCTGACATGTTCCGCAACGAGGTCCAGGAGCGTGGGCGCGGTGCTGAGTCCGCCGGCGGCAATTGGAACGTTGAGCTGGCAGATCCCTACTACTGCCGCAAGTACGCCTTCCACTATGACATCACTCAGGAGGAGCGCGTCAACTACGACAAGCCTCTGGATGTCGAGCGCGACACCACCGAGTGGCTGTCTCAGAAGATGCTGCTGAAGCGCGAGCTGGACTTCGCAGACAAGTTCTTCAAGACCGGCGTCTGGGGCAAGGACGTGCAGGCAAACGGTACTACCGTCAAGAAGTGGTCTGACCAGATGTCCGATCCCGTCAAGCAGGTCAACGACCTGATGCTGGAGATGGCAGAGGCTTCCGGTAAGAAGCCCAACTTCGCTATCATGGCGCCCGACGTCCTGTATGCGCTGAAGAACCACGAGGCCATCATGGACCGCATCAAGTATACCCAGAAGGGTATCATCACCCTGGATCTGATCGCCTCTCTGTTCGAGCTGGACAAGATCTTCGTGCCCTGGGGCATTTTCAACGATGGTCCTCAGACTCCCGGCTACGATGATGTCAAGACCGACATGAACTTCATCTACAAGGGCAAGATGCTCCTGGGCTATCGGGCTACCCGTCCTTCCCTGAAGCAGCCCACTGCTGGCTATATCTTCGCCTGGACCGGCCTCGAGGGCGCCTCTTCCTATGGCTCTCGTATGGTCCGCATCAAGATGGACCAGCTGGGCCTCGGCACTGAGCGCCTTGAGATGGAGATGGCCTACGATCAGAAGGTCATCTGCAAGGACATGGGTATGTTCCTGTATGACCTCGTGTAAGGGGGTGCGGGTATGAAATACCTGGTCCTTCACCAGTTCCGATCCTTCGGCAAGACTCTGCACAAGGGTCAGATCGTAGATGAGAGCGAGATTCGCTCGCCCTCTCTCCGTAGGTCTGAAGGTAAGATCACTCCGGCGGTCTCCTCCTCGACCGTGCCTGAGGAAGAGGTCACAGAGGTTTCTGTGGCCCCTCCTCAGGCTTCTGAGGATGTCGATACCGGCAAGCAGCCTGAGCAGCCTGAGCAGACTGAGCAGACTGAGCAGACTGAGCAGACTGAGCAGCCTGAGCAGCCTGAGCAGCCTGAGCAGCCTGAGCAGCCCAAGAAATTCTCGCTGTTTGCCAAGAAGTAAGGAGGTGCCGAATGTCCTTTACCTACAGTGGTAACCCGGAAACTTCTACGCTGGATGCTGTGCGCTTTATGATTGGCGACACAAACCCGTGTGACCCGCTGCTGCAGGACGAGGAGATAAACTACTTAATTGGCCAGCATGCCAATGACAGTAGCAATGGTCCGCTAATGGCTGCTGTCTTTAGACAGGCAGCTACCTGCCTGGGTATACGGACAGTTAAGCGCTCCCTTGGTCCACAGTCTGAAGATGCTTCTGCGCGCTTGAACTACTTTAAGGAGATGGCCAATAAATACGAGAAGGACCTGCAGTATGCTGGCGTACCGCCACTGCCAGATTATGCGTTTGAAAAGGTCTTCGAAAAAGGTATGATGGCCAATGACGAGTAATGTATAGCTCGCTTCTTCCGTGGTGCCGCTTCCCTGTCATGGTTCATCGATACCTTAGCACAGATGTTAGTGGTGATGCAACATATGCAGAGCCTACAGCGGAAAAGTGCTACAGGGTAGATGAGATGCGTAAGATCACAGATAAGTACGGTACTGAGTATACTTCGTATGCTACAGTGTACTTTCCGCCCAGCGTAACAGTGAGTGAGGCGGATATGCTCTCGTTTGATGACGGAGCTCCCTGTGAGATACGCAAGCTGCAGGGCTACTATGACGGTAACTGCGGCGAGCTGAGTATCCGTGTGGCCTACCTATGAGCAAGGCTGCAACAGTAGACACAAAGCGTTTAAAGCAGGCAGTGCGGCGGCTAGGCACTGCTGCAGAGCGGAGTGCATCTAATGCTGTAAAAGTAGCAATAACACAGGCAAACGCGTTCTACATGTCTTTTGATGAGACTGAAGCTGTACCGTATACTGTGAATACAGAAGGACGGATAGTAGTCAGTAGTCGTAACCTGGACAACCTGGGAAGCATAGAGGACGTGCTTGCGGCACAAACGCAAATAGCTGTTGACACCATGAATGCTGTTGTACAGAGCGGTATCAAGGAGGTTTTAGAATGACAGATCTACTTCAGCGCGTAGCTGTTTATCTGGCAACTAAACTTTCCTTTAACCCGGGAGAGCAGGTGATGTGCTATGAGATGCCCGACAAACCCGATGTTTGCGTCTGTGTATATGAAAGTCCATCCACCCTGACGTCACCTCCACAGATAGACGCTGTTTCGCGTCGCCTGCGGATCTCTGTAAGGGCAGGCTCTAATTCGGCAGCTAATGAGCTAGCCGAAAAGTGCTGGCAAGCTATGCTAAATAGCGAGCCAGATAGCGTTCCTACAGGTTTCATTAAGCTGGATGAAGCTACCTATGTCTTCTCTGATCTGCGCAGTAAGCCCCTATGGGAAAAGGCAGATCAGCGTAACAGAAAGTACTTCAGCTTTGAGACAATCATTACAACCACAAAATAGGAGGAAATCAATATGGCTGGTAAAAGCGTACCTATTGGTCTGACCAACCTCGTCTATGCAATTATGGTCGATGACGTGCCGCCCACCACGGTCGGCGGCGATGATGGCTACACCACCTATGACTCTGCTGTGCGGATTCTGGGTGCCATCACTGCCAACTTCTCTCCCAACGCTTCCAACGACACTCTGTTCGCTGACGACGGCCCCTACGAGACTGCCAGCACCCTGGGCGCAATGAGCCTGGAGCTGAACGTCGCAGACCTGCCTCCCGAGAACCGTGCAGAGCTGCTGGGTGCCCAGTATGAGAACGGCGTTCTGATCCACACTTCCGAGGACATCCCGCCCTACGTGGCTGTCGGTATGTCTGTCAAGAAGTCCAACGGCGCCGACCGCTACATCTGGTATCTGAAGGGCAAGTTCACTGCACCTGACGACAACAACCAGACTAAGGCCGACTCCATCAACTGGAACACTCCCACCATCACCGGCAACTTCCTGAAGCGTGACTCCGACAACCAGTGGCGTGTGTCCATCGACACCGACGATGCCAACGTCCAGGCAGAGACTAAGAACAACTGGTTCGAGTCTCCCAACGTCGGTACCCTGACCCAGGTTGGTGCCATCACTCCCACTCCTGCGGCAGGTACCCTGTCCAAGGGCAGTACTGCGAACGTGACTGTCGCCTGCGCGACTGAGGGCGCCTCCATTGAGTACAAGCTGTCCAACGAGTCTGCCTGGAAGACCTATGCCACCGGTATCGCAACTGCGAGCTGGCCCAATGGTCGCCTGGTGCTGAACCTGCGTGCTTCCAAGGCCGGCATGGGCTCTCGTACCCTGAACGTGACCTACAACGTGACCGCCTAATAAGCGGTCACACCAAGTAAACTTTGAGGAGGAGACCGACCATGAGTGAAAACGTAACCAAGCTGCATGTAGCAGCCCCTGCAGCAGAGGAAAAAGCGGAGAACTCTTCTGCTGTGTTCAAGCCCAAGCCTGTCGAGCTTGAGCTCAACGGCGAAAAGTATACGCTTGTATACGACCTCAACGCTTTCTGCGAGATGGAGACCATGTATGACAGCGTGGACACCGTCATCAACATGCTGATGGGTACTCCTGCACCCGACATCAGCAAGGTGACCTACTGTGATGCACCCTGTCAGTCTTCTGACATCAAGATTGATGGCAAGCCTCTGACGGAGTATATCCAGCGGCTGAGCGACACACCCAAGGCCAAGTACAGAGACACTCTGAATCTGCTGTGGCTGGGCGTGCTGCACGATCACACCAAGTTCACCGAGGACGGCGAGGTTGCCGGCTATACGGTCAGCAAGGCAAAGCTTGGCCAGGGCGTTACGCTCACCAACCTGCGTGAGGTCAACCAGAAGATCATCACTGCTGTTCTCCGTGATCTGCTGCCTGCTCTTGTCAACGCGAGCAAGAGCGCCGGAGACGATGCAAAAAACGCGGAGGCGCAGGAGTCCAAGGAATAAGCGTCACGGAGTCCTGGGACTGGCCGTTCCTATATTACGTGGGAACGGTCATTCTCAGGATGACCCCTAGACAGTTTTGGAAGTGTACTCCTGCGAAGTTAAATGCCTTAAACAACGTTCATGTAAGACTTAACACACCATCTACCGGACCTAAAGTGGCTAAAACAGTCGAGGAAGCTGGTATTGATATATAGGAGGGCGGCACATGGCAAATGTGTTTTCTACTGCTACCCTTGGATTGGGAGTAGACACAAGTAAGTTCATAAAGGGCATGTCTGGGGCAGTCAACGTTACAAAGACTGGCCTGAATCAAATGCGCCTTGGTGCCGAAGCCTTCGAAAGCCAGTGGAACGACATGACCGACGGAATTAAGGATACCCGTAGAATCATCTCTGGTATCCTTATTTCCCAAGGTTTTTATTCTTTAATGAACGGTCTTACGTTCGGCGCATCTGAGGCACTTACCTTTGCACAGAATATGGAGACTGCTGCAGTTTCCATGGAGTACTTTGTAGATGGAGCCGATAAGGCAGCTAAGTCACTTGCGTTTCTGCGCGAGATGAATGAATTTGCTGCACGGACTCCGTTTAGTACCGAGCAGGCACTAGAGATGTCTAAGTACATCCAGGCTGTTGGCATTAGTATGAATACTTCGAAGGCGTTCCTCGAAGTTGTTACCGATGCAGCTGCTGCCACTGGTGCTACAGAGGAAAACCTACAGCGCGTTATTTTTGCTCTTGGTCAGATGCAGACCAAGGGCCGTATTGCTAATGAAGAGATCAGACAGCTAGCAAACGCAAATATTCCTATCTATCAGATACTACAGGAAGAACTCAACCTGACTGGTGACCAGATCTCTAACATCGGCAATTACTGGATAGACGCAGATAAGGCTATTGTAGCTATTCTACGCGGCCTGGAAAAGCGCTATGACGGCGCTGCAGATCGTATTTCTGATACCATGTCTGGTATGATTGATACGATCGCAGACAACTCCAAGATTATTGCGCAGGCCGCTGGGCAAGGCGCATATGATGGCCTTAAGAACGTAATGACAGGTGTTCGCGATATGCTGGACGAGTATCGCGACACTGTCACTGAGTTTGGCAGCGCTGGTCTATTCAACCAGATACTCATTGACATCGATCCTACTGGTGAAGTAGGTACACAGGTGCTAACGCTGATTGGCGATTTTAGACAGCTTGGTGCTGCGGCTATTGATCTGTATCATGCTGCGCAGCCCCTTGTTGGGCTCTTCGGCAAGAGCCTATATGCCGGCGTTGGTTCGCTCACAGTCGGTATGACAGGCCTTGCACAGGTCGCCGAAGGCGTAGTAGGCGTGCTTAACGAGCTTGGTATCACCTCTGGTACCACAGCCGAAGTTCTTGCACAGCTGTACATAACCTACAAGGTGTCCAGATGGATGATCAGCCTCGGCCAAGGTGCTCTGTTTGCTATGCAGGGCATGTACAACACGGCTTCTGGCGTTTGGGCGATAGTGCCAGCTACTGTCACAGCCTCGTCTGGCGTAATGCGCCTGGTAGGCACTCTGGGAATACTGGCCGCTGTAGGAACGGCCGCGTTTGCCCTGTTTAACAACCTCGATAAGTTTGCCGGCCTAGAGGTAGATACCGGCGGCATGTTCCCCGAAGACTACAATAATGCCATGGACGAGTACTTAGCGGCCATGGAGGAGTATAATGCTGCGATTGAAAAGTATCAGCAGCAGTTTAATGCACCGTATGAGACGATTGATGACGGTGCAGATAAGGCTGTAACGGATATTGAGGATGTAGAGGAAGCCAGCAAAAAGGCTGCAAAGGCTGTACAGAATGATTGGGTAGCTGCCTTCGATGAAGTCTATCAGGTGCCCGACCAAAAGGATACTTCCGGTGGTTCCGGTCTCGAACTGCCTGAGATGCCTGACCTTGGTGCGCTCCTGAAAGATCTTGCTTTTAAGTTCCCAAGCGTCGGTGAGACTGAGCTTACTATGCCAGAGTTTCCTTGGGAGGATGTTTTCTCTGGCGGTTTGCTGGATGACACTGCACTAAGCCAGGATTTCTGGAAATCTTGGTTGCCTGGCATTATCTCTACTGCGATTATTGGAGCTGCAGCCACGGCTGCCAAGAATCGTAAGGCCAGAATGGACATCAATGCTGATGGCGCCAAGGGTGCCAAGCCTGATGTCGACATGGATCCAAAGAAGGCACAGGCTGAGCTTACCAAGTTGCAGCAGCAACAGGAAAAGCTACTCAAGCGTATCCAGGACAATACTGCAGAGATTACAAAGAAGCTCGGCTATGCAAGCAACACCTCCTATGGTGTCGAGGGTCGGCCTACTACTGGCCTTGCTGGTACGGTAGAGCAGCAGCAGCTACTTGTTAAGGAGTTTAAGTCGCTCAACAGTACAGCTGGTAAGTACGGGGCAATCATCGGTAGTAAAGTAGATAACCTTGCTGCTATTGCTGATGATGAGCGTACACTGCGCAGTGCACAGCTTCTGCTGAATAAGCAGCGCTTGGCTGCCATTGAAAAAGAGCTAAAGGCAGCTGGGATAACTCAGGGGCAGGTTGCAGATCTGCTGGCTGAGCAAAAAGCACTGCTTAAGGAAAATGCCAAGCTCGCACGGGTTGCGCAGGGCAGTGACGTATCCGGCCTGACAGCAGATGGCCTAAAGCAGCTTATTGAGCAGCAGGCAAAGGGTATTGTAGATGGGCTTGATACTGTGGTATCTAAGGCGCTGCCAAGATACAGCGGTACTGCTGACGCGCTTACTTCTGCTGATGTTAGAAATCTATTTTCTGCTATAGATGAGTTTACAGCCGTCGGTGATGACCTGCGAGTAATGCTGCCTGCATGGGCAGACAGCAACGCTACACAGGCACAGCGTCTATACAACTACCTAACAGCACAGTCTAAGGAGCTCGGCAGCATTAGAAAGTTGCTTCTGAGCGGTGATATGCCTGCCATCGAAGCTCTTGAGCGCTTTGTGGCTTCTATCCGCGATATTGACACCGGGGCGCTAACTGGTGTTAATGTGCGGCCGCAATACGAAGCGCTGGTTGAGCCGGTCCAGGACGCTGTAAAACGCCTGAGCAACATAAACGACTATGTGGTGCAGCTTACTGATGAAGCCATCACAGCAAACAAAGATAGAAAAGCAGCTGAGGCAGCGCGTAGGGCAGCAAGTGAAGCTGCTGCAGCTAATGCTGCGGAGCAGCTGCGTCTTGCACGCGAAGCCGCAATAGAGGCCAAGAAAGCAGCAGCACGCGCGGCTGCAGCTAATCTGTCTTATTATCCGACAGGTAAGCAGCTGGCTGGTATGCTGGATGGTCTTGGCATCAAGCGGCCTACTGAGGCTATTGTGCTATCTGACATCGTTGCACTAGACAGCCGCGGCGTAATAAGCCAGGCTGTGAGTGAAATTAAGGCTGGTATTAAGTCCATAGAAGCTTCTAGCCTTAGCGACACAGCTGCGATTAAATCTACGCTTCGTGCGATAGACGCAAACATGCAGCTTATCCGTGACAATGGTGGCGAGCTTAGAAAGAATCTTGCTACGCATGTAAGAGCTCTCGCGCGGCAATTCGGTGTTGAGCTATCTGACGCCACTGCTACGGTCGTACCTAAGCTAAATACGCTGAATGCACTGGTTGCTGGTTTCCAGGATATACTGCCCAGTAGTGGCTTAGCGGCTACTGCAGGCCAGGCAGTGGCAGGTGGCAAGCTGCCTCCCAGCCTCGCAAAGCTGTTTGGCAGTATCGAAAACGCTACACAAGCTTTGCTGTCCGGTACTACTCTTGGTAAAGCTACACTCGGCATTGGTGCTTTTGACGGCAGTGATGTAGATCTTATCGTCAAAGCTTTTGGAGACACTTTCCCTGGTCTAAAGCAGCTTACTAAGCGCGATGCCAGCTTTGCGGTAGAAATCGCAAAGGTAATGGGCAACTACCTTGAGCCACTGGTCGCCTTCGCTGCACAGCAGCAGTGGCAGACAGCAGGCGGCGAGGTAATGCGTGGTGGCTATAAGGCTATCGCGGACGGTGTCGCACAGATAGACACAACCGTTAAATATAACGGCAAGCTGCTATCAAATGATATAAAGACTGTTTCTGGTAGTGCAGCTGAGCAGTATAAGCAGAACTCTAAGGAGCTGCTCGGGGCTGTTCGTAGCCTAGATGCTGATATGCTCAAGCTTGTGCGCCCTGAGCACTTCTATCAGCTAGGAATGCAGGCAGCTGCTTTTGATGATACGCGTTTGGGTATGACCATCTTTAATCGCGACTTTGATATTCGCGATGCAGCAGATGAGTTGTATAACGTGTTCATTCAGAAGATGCAGACATTCGTGCCAGACGGACGAATCTTCTCTATTGACGCTGTGTCGCGTTATGACGCTATCAATGCAGGTAGATTTGGCAACGTTGAAGAGCTCGTAGACAGCTATGTTAGAGAAGTACTGCTTCCTACTCTGGGCATCCCAGCAGATGCCTTTGATGCTGCTCTCAGTGGTAGCGTTGAAGAGCTGCAGGCGTTTGCTGATACTATGCGCAAAGCACGGCTGGATGTTATCGGTGCTGCTACTACTCCTTACATGGTCAACTATACCGACGCACAGATAAGAGCGCTCGATATTGCTGGCACATCTAAGGCAGTAAAGCAGCTGAATGAGCTGATTGCAGCGGTTGCACACAATGATGCACTGCCGCAGTTCTTGCACAGCTACATTGTTTTTAACGAGCAGGCTGGGGAGCTTGCGGGAACGGTCGCAGCTATCGATCTGAACAGCACGCTGCGGCAGTATCGTAGAATGAGCGAAAGTGCTACAAAGTGGGCACAGAACATTCTAAAGACTTCTGAGAAGTTTGATGCTGGCGCTATATCGCACAAGCTGATGGGCGCTGTTGACACTCTGGTCAATAACTATATCTACGACGTAGCCCGCTTGGGTAGTGCTGATGCTACTGCACTAACGCAAAAGACCGCAGAGCAGCTAAGAGCGCTGGCTGCGGAGGCGCGGCAGCATGTGAATGGTGCGGCTTCTGAGTTGTTCGCTGGTACATCTGCTACAGCAGACAATATGAGCCTGTTTGCGCGCTCTCTGGAGACGCTGGCTGATAACCTAAGCGATACTGGCCGTACAGCTAGCCTGCTGCGTACTGTAACAGATAAGATTGCAGGTATAAATGCAGCAATAGATGCACACGCAAAAGTGCTGCCATCTATGCAGCAGACATTTACAGGCCTTGGTAGAAACCTTGAAGAACTGTTTACACTACTTGGTATGTCCTCCAACGAGGCTGCCATTGGTGTAATGCGTCAGATTGAGCAGTATACAGCCATAGCAAAGCAGCTATCTGGTACACAGTACTTTGATGAGCTGTTTGGCAAAATTGAACTGCCTTTCCATGTAGCTTCCGTCAAAGAAAGCGCACGGTACACCGCAAAGGTTTTGAGCGACGCAGTCAATGATGGTCTGCTGACCGTAGCAGATGGTCTAACTAAGCAGTTTACTGCTGACGTGTCTGCCCTTGTGCCTGATGCAAGCGGTATTACTATAAAGTTTGTTGGTGATCTTGCATCTGAGCCACTTAAGATTCCTGCATCGTTGTTCTTTGACTTTGAGACAACAGACCTCATCACACAAACGTCTGGTGGGGCAATTATGCCAGAAATCACTCAGTTCTCTCTGTTGAACGAAAAGACTGGTGAGATCTATAACTGGCTAATCGACCACGGCGAGCGCAACGCGGAAATCCTGGCACGCATGCAGTCTATTGACGGTGTTGGCGAGGCTTGGCGTGCATACTCCGTGATGGATCTGGCAAACGGCGTGAGTCTCAACCAGGCGGTGCAGCAGATTAGGGGCTTAGTGGATAGCCTGGACGGTACGCTGACTGGCTACAATGCTGTTAACTTGATTCATGCAGGTGGTGGCTTTGATGCGCAGCTGCTGAAGAGTCTTGGCATTGACCTTGCGGATAGATTCAGCAAGGATGTTATGACTCAAGCATCACAGATAATGGCAAGATATACAGGTAGCTACACTGCAATGGATTTGAGCTCTCTGTATGCTATTGCCACTGGCGCGCAGGCCAGCGGTGCACACAACGCTGCTACTGACGTTCAGATGACTGCGGCCATCCAGCAGGCAATCACTAGCGGGCGCTTTGAGCAGGTGGTTAAGAACGCTGCTGCAGAGGGTTTCGCAGGCGGCATCAAGAATTCGCTCCTGGCTGCTTCCAATGCTCTTACTCCGCTTAACATATCTACAGATGTGACAGAGGCAGTAGTAGAGCAGTTTGCAAAGCAGTCGCTCCTTGCCCTACCCGAGAAGTCACTGCTCACCTTGGCAGAAGAGGCTGCACGTGCTGCACAGGAAGCTGCAGACGCGGCTAAGAATGCACAAGCTGCCGCCGATACTACCGGTGAGGCGTTTAGAACCGCTTCCGAAATAGGCGCTGATGATGCAGCTAGGCGGGCAGCAGCCGGCGGTGCTGATTTCTTGGGCGTGCTTAAGGGCATGTTCAGAGACGCCACATCTGGTGGTCTGTTTGGCACGCTGTCTGAAGAGGTAAAGGCAAACTTTAAGACTTTCTGGCAGCGCATGACCAACGCTGCAGATAGCTGGGCAGAGGCTGCTAAGGGCACTAAGGGTATACAGGATATCTTTGATTCTTGGGACACCCTGGTAAAATATAACCTCGGCAGTGACACCAACCCCGAAAAGCTCATAGAAGGCATGAGCAAGCTGCGCGCCAGAAAGGTAGCAGCTGAGTGGGCCGTAGAAATGGGTGCAGCTACAGCCAACACAGATTGGGTTAAGCAAGCACTCAAGGACTATGACGATGCCCTTACAGAGTATAGCAAGGTCTCCAAAGCCTTCTATAAGGCAGTAACAGAAAATATCGCCGGCGGGCTACAGGGCTTCGAGAACGATAAGGTCATTATTCAGGCAATAAATGATCTTTCTGATAACGCTAAGTATCTGGCTTTCACGCTTGATCCAGAAACTGGCGCTATGAAGCTAATCAGCGATAACCTTCTTTCCAGCAAGGATGAGATCGGTACTGCGTTTAGGCAGTATGCTGCAAGCTTCCTGGAGCAGTCTAAGATACCAGTAGATTCTATTGACGATTTCTATGAGGAGCTGCTTCGCGCTGTTGCATCTGGAAATCTTGATGACCTGTCTGATGGAGCAAAGGTGTTGAACAATGCCTTCAATGCATTCGGACAGACAGCTGTTATCTATGATGTTTCTGATGACTTGACAGATGCTGCTGCCCGTATTAAGTACGCCGGCACAGGCGCTGCTGACGCTATTAACAGCTCTGCAGATGTGGTCGCAGGGTCTTTCAAAAGTCTCGGCAGTAAACTAATTAACGGCGTTGGTGGCTTCGGTATAATCGATGTCGCAGCTGCTGGCCTCGAAGGTGTATTCCAGCACTTTAGTGATGTGAATGCCGGTAAGCAGCTCCAGGCATATCTTGGAAGCAGTGACTCTACAAGTAAATTAGTTGAGGCACTAGCTGCAAACGGCTATAATATTGGCGAGCAGATTGGTGACAACGTATACAACGCTGTTGGTCAGGCAGTCGGACAGGGTTTAGTAGTCGGCATAACTGGATCGCTTGCAGCAACAGCAGCTGGCGCAAAAATTGGCGCTGCAATCGGTAGTGCTGTTGCACCGGCAGTTGGTACTGCTATCGGTGCTGTCGCAGGCGCCGTGATTGGCACAGTAGTCAGCTTTGCAACAGACACTGTAATTAAAGCCACTGGTGGTAAGACAGCCACTAACCTTTATCTTGATGATTATATCAAGCAGCTAAATACAGGCAGCGTGCTAACTGCCGACATGCTTGCTGAAGCAGAAGAAGCACTGGGTAGGGCCCTTACAGAAAAAGAGAAAGCTGATCTTGAAGAGCAGTCTCGTCAGATGCTCACCTTCCAGACTATGGCTGGTGCAAAGGGTGGCTTCTGGGAAAATGGCGACATAAACAAAGTACTATACGGTAGTTCTAATAAGACAAACGATGTTGAACTAGCGCTGCGCCTGGCTACCGCCTTAGAGGCATTTGATACCTCTAAGATCGGTTCGTTTATGCACTATAATGGAAACACCGGCACATCCTCTAAGTATGTGACGGTGTCTGATCCAGACGTATTGGAACAGCTGGAGGAGCTACTTGGCGTTGAACTTGAGCTCAAAGAGCTCTCTGGTGCTTCTAATAAAGTCCTCTATGATGCCACCAATAATCGCTATCTTGAAGGCACGAATGCCAATCTCGAGGCACTGGGCGAGGCTGTTAAGCTGCTCTATACACAGGGCAACAGCTCTAGCGAGATTACCTCTGAAATTCAGCGCCTTGTAGATGGTAACGAAGCATTGTCTGAAGCAGTGATTGCCAGTGTTGGCGAATCTACTGTGATGGCAGCTGAGGCGCTTGCCGATTATCTGCCTATCTATAACGAGATGACTGGCTCGCAGCTCACTATGGACTACGTTGATGAAACGATGGGTCTTGGTGCAGCGCTTATAGAGCAGATGACCCAGATGTATGATGCTATAACAGCAGAGTATCTGGCACAGGCGGAAGCAAGAAAAACCGATACTTGGAACAGAGACATTGCAGCTGGTGATACATCTACTACAATCTGGGGTGCTAACCTTGCTGGTGTGACGCAGGAGACGCTCGATGAGCTGGCAACATTCGGTATTAAGCTCAGTGAAGCTAGCACCACTATTGAAAGTGAGCTAACTGGAGCTATTGAGCAGACATATGTTACGCTGCAAACCTCTGCTGATACCATTAAGGAGAATCTTGCTGGCTGGCAGATTGATGCCAGTAACTATGCTAAGCTGGACTTTAGTCAGCTGACTGTAACTGCGGAAGATGCGGAGATTCTGGCCTCTGCAGGTATTCAGATTAACGGTGATGGCACTATAACCTTTATGAAGGCAGAAAATGCCGGAAATACTGGCACCACACGCGATCTAATGCTAGACGCGACTTCCTTCTCTGATAGCGTAATAGCTGCGCTGCAGTCCCGGAGCATTGCGCTGGACTTTGAAGCAAAGTCTCTAAACTTTGATACAGCGGCCCTGCAGGAGAACCTAACTGGTGCCATGTTTAAGCTTCCAGATAACTTCTCTGCTTATACAAGTGAGCAGGTAAAAGAAGCTCTGGAAAACATCGGCGATATAATGGACAGCGGTTACTTTATGATCACTGACCAGGCTGTCTTGAATGGTAATAAAACTATTCAAGGCTACCTAGATGGCATGATCGGAGCAGAGAACGTAAACGCTAAGGTAGCGACTGCACTTGGCAACATAGATGCTCTTATTCACCAGGAAGGTGCAACAGTTGCCGCCAACATCGCTGAGTGGGCGGATAGCATAGTAATGCCTTCGCCTATACCAAAAGCGCAAATGACTGAAGAGATTGAAGCAGCATTTGCAGAAGTAAATACACACTTTATAGAGTATGCGGGCCAGTATATGATGGTAGTAGAAAATACTGGTGAGCATCTATACGACGGTATCACAAAAATAGACAAAGAGAAGTGGATGAGCCTGGATGCTTCTCTGCGTACAGCACTAGAGGATTTTGGTGTTACCGTAACTGACGTCGGCAACCAGGTCATGGTGGACCTCAGTGGTACCTTCAATAACGGCATAAATGACATTGTAAATCTGTTCATTGCTCAACCAGATGTATGGAATCAGCTTCCAGAGGCCGTACGAGCATATCTGGAGCAGTCCTGTATTGTATCTGAAGAGGGCTGGCTTGTTCTTAAGAACATTGGTGAAGGCAAGCTTACAGAGATTCAGGGAGCCTGGATCACTCTGTGGGACGGCATCTCTACTGAAACGCTAAACACGCAGATCGAAACTGTAGACGGTACCAAGACAAATCTCGCTACGCTTGAAGCTGCTGTTGATGATGGTTTGCTGAAGATAGCAGGCGTAGTAGATTCGTCTGAGATACCAGAACTCACTGAGAACCAGATAGCCGTTCCGTTTAAGAACCTTCCTCCAGAAATTCAGGAAGCGCTGCAAGGGCAGGAAGGCCTGAAAGGTAAGCTAGAAGACGCCGACATAATTCTTGAAAATGCGACAAAGACTGCATTTGCTGGAATGCTTGACGAGCTAAGCGCAGCGGCGACTAATGCTGAGGGCACGGCTAACGAGATGGCCACAACCATTGAGACAGCTGTTGTAAATGCAATGACACGCATACAGCAGCTTTCATCGCTGCAGTCACAGGTAGGGCATACTGGCTTCCTTTGGTGGCAGGAAGATAACTACATTGGCTACGGTGGCGCAAAGACGATAGGAAATGTTACTTACTACCCAGAGTTTAACGCAAAAGGTGAAGTAGTAAAGTACTGGTATTTCACTCCTGAGGGTGCCAGAAAGTCTACAACAACACTGCCAAAGAAAGCAGAAGGCGGATATGCGGAGGGCCTAACGCTTACAGGTGAGCTGGGGCGCGAGATGGCTATACTGCCGGATGGCTCCATCAAGATGCTCGGTGCCAAGGGTCGTGGTGAGCTGGTCAACCTGCCTGCGGGTACGCGTGTGCTCAACAACGAAGATACCGAGGCTGTACTCAAGTATGCTGGGCCTATTAAGAGCATAGATAAGCTCGCAGACGGTAACACCACTATCAAAGAGACGTCCCTAGCAGCCAGTATCGCTGGTGCTGCAGGGGTAACTACAGGCATACTGCCAGCTGATGAATCGCAGGCAGTGGACCTATCCAAGCAAGCAACGGGTAGTTTCGATGCGATAATTTCGTCCCAGTTAACTGCACACAAAGAAGCTCTCGAAGTAGCTATCCGAGGAGCTGTTGGGGCTATCTCTGAAATGCAGAGTAGCGAAACACAAGATCTCGTAAACAACATTGAAGAGCTGGATAAAGGGCTTGAAGAGTATCTTGAAACCCAAACTGACGAGATAACTGGCAGCATTTCTAGCGCAGCAGATCAGGTAGTGAGCAGTCTAAGCAGCGCTATACAGAGCAGCGCATCTAGCGCAGCTACACAGATAGTTGCTGCGATAGACGCTGCGAGCAATGCAATCGCAGCTGCTGTTAGCTCTGCTGTTAAGTCTGCAGCGGCTAGCAATCTACCAATGCTAGGTAGTAGTGCTGGCTCTGGTAGTTCTGGCTCTGGCTCTGGTTCTGGCTCCGACAATAGGTATCCAGCAAACTGGTATACTGATGACGGTGTAACTGTTGACTTCGCAGAGGTTGTTAAGGATACCGGATCTGTGTCCAACGCCTTCAAAGAGCTGGGGTATGTAAAGAATGAGAATGGTCACTGGACCAAGCCCAAAGGCTCTACGCGTGGCTCGCTGGTCACAAAAGACGCACTGTATAGAGCAGGTGAGTTTGGTCTAAATGAGGCCATAATTCCTCTTGAGCGCCCAGACGTGCTGCAGGAGGTAGGCAGTGCAATCGGTAGTGAAATGACCCCTGTGTCTTTCACATATACTGCACTAAGTGACGAGGGTATTAGCCAGTTTACAGCGCTCTTAAACTCGCAGATAACTATTCATAAGGAAGCTATGGAGGTAGCTATCCGTGGCGCTGTTGGGGCCCTCTCTGAGGCGCAGACTACAGACAGCAACAAGATAATTGCGCAGCTGACTGCTCTGCAAGATAATACAGAAGAAGCTCTTGAGGACATGCGCACACTTATGGCGGATAATACGGACAGCATTATTAGCGCGATAGATAGTGCTGCTGATACGGTTGCGTCTGCTGTAAGCAATATAGATCTTGGGCTCGGATCCAATTTGCCTGCTGGCATAGGTAGCCCTGGTTTTGGTGGTGGTTCTGGTTCAGGCTCTGGCTCCAGTACTCGCTACCCAGGTAACTGGTACACCGATGATGGGGTAACTGTTGACTTTGCAGAGGTCGTTAAGGATACCGGGTCTGTGTCCAATGCTTTCAAAGAACTTGGATACGTAAAGAATGAAAATGGTCACTGGACTAAGCCTAAAGGCTCTGCCCGTGGCTCTCTGGTTACAGAGGATGCGCTGTACAGAGCAGGCGAGCTTGGCTTAAATGAGGCCATAATTCCACTAGAGCGACCTGATGTGCTAAGCAAAGTAGGTGAAGCTATAGGTGAAGAGGTGCCTGCTGCAAAACAGGACAATAAGCCTATAAGCACATATGTGCTATTTACCGATGATGCGCTTAGTCAGTTAGGCGGAGTGTTAAACACCTATACAACAGTGCATAAGGAAGCTATGGAAGTAGCTATCCGTGGTGCTGTTGGAGCTCTATCAGAGAATCAGACAAATGATTCTACTCGCATACGGGAGCTTATTAGCGAGAGTACAAACACTATTACTGATGAGCTGAGTAGCCAAACTGAAACGATTGGTGACGCAGCTGATAGTCTGTCTGACGATATTACTAACGCTGTAGACAGTACTGGTAGCAGCATTACTTCCGCTATTGAGCGCATGTCTGGTACGCTGTCTTCTGCTATCAGTGCAGCTGCAGCAGACATTACATCTGCAGTGAATTCGATCGAGATAAATACAGGCTTTGGTTCCAATATAGGCATCGGCGGCTCGGGCAGTTCGGGCGGCTCCAGTGGTAAGCCTGGTGGCGTTATTGGCAATATCGGTAGTATAATAGGGGGCCCCATAGGCGGAGTAATCGGCGGTCCCATAGGCAGTATAGTAGGGGGCGCCATAGGCGGAATAGTTAGCGGAGTAGTAGGTGGCCTAACCGGCAAGAAGAATAAGAAGAGCAACACTAAGGGTTCTGCCGATGGCTCTCTGGTTACAGAGGATGCGCTGTACAGAGCAGGCGAGCTTGGCCTGAACGAGGCGATCATTCCTTTGGAGCGCCCAGACGTGCTGCGTAAGGTAGGTAGTTCTATTGCAGCTTTTATGCCGGCAGACAGCAGCAGGCTACAGGCTGTTCGTGGTATGCGCAACGCTGGCGTGTATGCACCAACAGTGCAGAATCCGGTCAGCCAGCAGCAAGATGCGGTGCTACTTGCCGATAGCTTAGCGCAGCGTGTTCTAGAGACAGTACTGCCGCAGATGGCTGCTATGCAAAGTGATGAAGATACCAGGCGCCCGGTATACGTCGGAACCCTGATAGCTGATGAGCAAGGGCTCAGAACACTGGAGCGCAGGCTCTATGAGATCAGGCTATCTGAAAGCTCTCGTAGATAAGAAAGGAGTCCATGACTATGTCTTTTTCAGGCTTTATGCTGGACGGCGTCCGTATCAAAAATCCTTCTGGCTTTAATCCAGAGCTATATACGCTTACAAAGTCTACGCGTGTAGCTAACGGAGACATGGTCATGGACTTCGTCGCAAACAAAAGAAAGTACAATCTTACATGGAGTGTAATAAGCAGCCGCGAATTGAATCCTATAATTGAAATACTCTGGAATCAGCTAGTTGTAACCAAAGAGTGCTTCCACTGGTTTGAGTATGACGACGACACGACTCACTACAAGGTGCGCGTGTATGCGGGAGCTATTCCGCATACACTGCACCGCGGTGACGGAAGGCTTTGGATCTGGAAAGACGTGAAAATAAGTCTGATTGAGAGGTGAGCAACAATGCTTGAGACAAGCAAGCGCTATAAAGAGTTTGTGTACTCACAGGTATATGCTCGCCGCTTTTTACCAGAGATAGTGCTAAAGGTAATAGATGCCGCAGCCAGAGATAGCAGTAGCTACACGGCTACCAGCCAGGCATTTATGAGCAACCTTGCGCAACTTAAAGATGAGAACCAGTCTGGTGACTTTGTTTATGGTACGCTAGCAGATTATCAGTTTCTGCTGAATGGTGCAAAGCTGATTATGCCTGACGACGGCATATCTGGGCAGTTTGGTTTTTGTGCGGAGGCTATGTCCGATGCTAACGGCGTCTTTGAGAATCCAGTGCTGCTTACATGCACCTACAAGAGCAAAATAACAACTGTTGGAAGAACACTAATCTTTGACAGCAACTATGATTCTGTTCCAAAAGACCTTGATATAGAGTACTATGCTACTGGTACCCTTATTAAAACCGTCCAGATACGGGACAATGATAGCTACGTTTTGACTTCTGGTGAAGGCATAGAGAACTTTGACAAAGTGATATTTAAGTTCCTCAGCACGAATAAGCCGTATAGAAGAATACACATGCCGGAGGACATACCGGGAATATACTTCACGTATGGTGAGAATGAAGTAGTAAGCGTAGATGTTAATCAGAGCATAAATATCTTTAACACTGACTTAACTGTTGGTGAAGTAGTGTTCCAGGTGGAGAACGCTAAGAAAACACTTGATATTCTTAACCCAACAGGCTTTGAACGTTACCTTAGGCAGTATCAGCAGGTTGATGTAAACTTTAATATGGTATTTCCAGATGATACCGTAGAAAAAGTACCAATAGGTATGCTCACGTTAACTGAGTGGAAGTCTCAAAAAGGAGCCCTTACCGCACAGTTTACTGCGCGCGATAGCTTGGATAAGCTTACTATTGACGAGTATATAAAGGGAACATTCCCTAGTGGTCCAATAAGTCTGTACGAATACGCTAAGGCCGTGATTGAGGACGCCGGCTTTACGCAGTATACGATAGACACACAGTTCCTTAATATATATACAACCGCACCACTGCCTGTTGGTTCACACAAAGAGCTTTTACGCTTAATTGCGCAGGCTGGACAGGGTATAGTGCTGCCTACTACAGCTGGAGGCATACATCTAAAGTACATCTCTCCATTAGTAGTTGCAAATAATCAGCTACGTAATGCGTGCTTTGATGATGACTTTAACAACTGGGTACAAAGCGGCTTCACGCTAGACAGCACCTACCTATATACCGGAAAGCAGGCGGCAAAAACTGGTACAGGCAGCCTGGCACAAACATTCACAAGCTACGCAGGGCATAAGCTGTTTATCCGCTTCTATGTCTACACCACTGAACAGATAACAAGCGGCAATCTTCATGCAGAGTTAAACGGAGATAGTATCAGCGCTAACTTGGCCGAGGCTAACCTTCGTGTTAGCTACTGGAATCCAGTGGCCACAGTGGTCGAGGCTGCGGCAGGTGACAACACGCTACAGCTAGTCTGCGATTCTGTGGCGGTATTTGTAGATGCCTTCCAGATTCTAGATCTAACTACGATCTATGGGCCCGGCAACGAGCCTGATGTTAACTGGTGCTCCAAGAATATACGCTTCTTCACATCTATGCTATCTATTCCCAAGGTGAGCGGTCCAACACCGGTTGATGACTTGGATTATAATATCCTTGAAGATGTTCCAGAGATAACCACGATTAAACCAGTAAAAGCAGTTGAAACGACGATTTACGATTACTCTACAGCCACGGAAGAAACAGAGATATACAAAGGTCAGCGATATGTGTCCGGTACGGAGACGTTCTCTATAAAGTTCAACAAGCCTGCTAAAGAGTGCAAGATAACGCTAAAGAGTGTTGATGCTGGTGCTGCTGAGCCTAAACTGGTAAAATCTACGCTCTATGCACAGGCTGCTGAACTGACTGTAACTGCTGTAGGCAATGTTGAAATACTAGTTAAGGGCAAAGAAGTAACTGTGGAGTCCAGTACATTGCGCATAGACAGCTCCATAGATCCATCTCTTGTGCCAGATTCGCAAGTTGAAACAGTGGATAACAAACTGATCACAAGCAAGACTGTTGCTGAAGATGTGATAGCTTTCAACTCTTACTGGTATAACAGTCGCTATACGTACAACTTTGATTGGCGCCAAAATCCTGCCATCGAACTGTACGACCCTGTTCGGGTTCATGATGACTTCGATAGAAATAACACAATCCTTATTACAGAGCGCAACATCGACTATCTTGATGGCACTCTGAGTGGCAGCTCTAAGGGGGTGTGCTAAGTGCCCACAGTTAGTTGGATAACTCCTGTGTTCGATAGAACACTAGAAGACTGTGTATACGGTAATCAAAAAGGTGCCCTTACTGTTGAGGTGCTGCAGCGCATAGAAAATAATGTGCTGTATCTCAAGGAGCTGTTTGATGAGCTAGGTATTGCGTATAATCGCGACATACAAATCAAGCTTGATTGGAAGCGTACAGATTACTTTCGCATATCCGATCTAAGGCGTATAGAGCGTAATATAAAGCACCTACGCGATTCCAAGCTTATCTCTGAGGACACTCCAGATTTTGCGCTGTCTATCGCCAATACTCCGCTGCTCTATTCCCATCTGAATGATATGGAGAAAATATGTCTTGACCTTGAGAGTGGCTATGACATAGCGCTGAAAGACAGGTTATATTGCGGTGAGTTCTGGTGTGGATATAACAGGGATGGACAGTTCTATGAAATAGGCGGCGGTGAAGCGCGCCTGGCAACCGGCGTTACGTTTACAGTGGAGCAGGTCGGTGGAGAAGCAGACAGGGTAGACACAACAGCTATTAAGATTATCTTCAACCAACCTGTCACATTCCTCACCAGCGATAGCATAAAGCTAACAAACGTTACTGGCGAGGTTGTGCCTGGTGTAATGTACGGAGAGTCCGATACATACTACATTACGCTGTCTGATGTAGCAAAGCAGGGAACAGTTTCCGTGCATATTATGCCATTTGGCGACTTTTACTGCTTGTCAAATGATGTATTGGTAACGGTATTCCATGAGCGCCGAATAACCGTGTCGCTGCTTAGCGGTGCTATAATGGCAGGCAAAGCTGGGTCGCTTATATATGCCGTGACGACTGATGATATGCCGGATGGCATATATGAAGTCAATCTTAGCACGCCTATAGCGGGCATAACTGCCTCTACCCTTGTGCTTAGCAACAATACTGGTTACTTCACGCTGTATGCAGATGAGACAGTAAGTAGTGGTATATACCTTGAGTATATTACGCTTATGGGCATTGCCTCAAGGACGTTTACTGTTGCCGTTACTGTCACAGACTATATATTTGCTGGTACGTTTGCTGCAGCCGATGATACCAATAACCACCTACTTGATGACGGCATTGAATGTGTAGCTAAGTACACAACTGACGTGACCTACACCGTTAAGCAGGTTGGCGGCGCGCCTGATACCAGCAATACGCGGGCAATAAACATAATCTTTGATACTCCTGTAGAATATCTCAGACTAACAGACATAAGCATTACCAGCATAACTGGTGAAATCAGCATAGCAGAGCTAAAAGGTCGCGATCGTATATGGGTGTTAGTAGTAGATAGCGTACTGCAGCAAGGCAGCGTATCTATTACAGTTAATAACTTTGGTGCTTTCCATGTTATCTCTCCTGCGCAGATTGTCGAAGTTTATCGCAATAAATCAATAGAGATAGGTACCCAGATAGAAGCTGCCGCTGCAGAGCACGCTACAAAGCTTACGCTTCCTGTTACTACAGACGGCCTTGCAACAGGTAGTTATGAACCCACCTTTAAGCTTCTCCCTGATGGCTTTAGCTTTAAGTCACTGCGTATAGATAACGGCACTGGCGTGCTAGAGCTGTACTTCGACGGTAGTGCTGCGGCCGGAACATATGAGGCACAGTTTAGTATAGGTGCTGCAACCTCTAATGTATTTAAGCTGTTTGTCACAGTGCCCGATTATTTGTACACCAATACCTTCTATCCAACAGAAGATAAGAATGCACAGCTCTTTGAGACTGGTGCTGGACGCGCTAAGGAAATACAGAGGGTATCCTTCACGGCAGCCCAGCAGGGCGGTGAATCGGGCATAGCTACGACTACTGGCATCAGGCTCACATTCTCCAAAGACATACTGGGGCTCGGCCTAGAAAGTATTGTGCTTTCCGGTATTACTGGTGCTGCAGTACTATCCAGTATAGAAGGAAGTGGTAAGGACTGGCTGCTACAGCTATCCGCTGTTAAGCAAGGACTGGTAAGTGTAAAGATAGCAGCCTTTGATAACTACGTCTTTGTCCCTGACACAGTAGCGGTTGAAGTATATGAACAGCGCATAGTGCGCATTGGTGAGCAGCTTGCGCCAATACTTGCTGGCTATCCTGGTATACTTCAGTATCAGCTTGAGCTAAGTGGGTTTGCTGATGGCGCATACGTACCAAGCATAACTGGTTTGCCTGCACAAAGCACTGTAAAGCCAATCAATGTGAAGAGCGGTATAGCAACACTAACCATTATGCTGCCTGCTTGTACACAGGGTGTATATGACATTAGTATCCAGTTGCTTGAAGCCTCTGTCAGTGCCACGTATGCTATAACAGTTGCTAGTGCACCATATACAGGAGAATTCTGGGCTGCGGATACACCGCTTCCCTTCCTCCCAGCATATGAGGCAATACGGACAAAAGAGGTACAGTTTAGCATTGAGCAGATTGGTGGTGTATACAGCCAGGCAAGTACTACAGCCATACGTATTACCTTTGATGTACCGGTGAAAGACTTCACGCTGCAGCAGCTGACCGTGTTGACGCCTGGTGTGCTAGAGCTCGGTGAACTTAGCGGCAGTGGTACTGAGTACATTGTTCAAGTAAAAGCTGTATATAAGCAAGACATATTCAGCATTAGCATAGATAATTTCAATGAATATGTGATTATCACTGAGAGTGCCAGCACAGAAGTTTACACCGCTAAATCGCTATATGTCGGTGAGCAGCAGGGCGCAATAGCTTACGGACTACCTGGTAAGGTAATGTTTGATATTATTGCAAATGGCATAGAGGATGGTACCTACCTTGTACACTTCATTGATATGCCGGATGGCTTGTTGCTTCCAACACAGCTAACATTTAGCAAGGCAGCGGCCACGCTGATAGTGGCAACGAATGGCGAAGCTGCCCCGGGTAAATACTATCCACGCATCACGGTTGATAGCAAAACCTCAAACAAGTTCTTGCTAGCAATAACTAACTAAGAGTAGGAGGAAACTATATGAGTGTATACAAGAATGGCGCCAACTGGCAGGATCGAATACTTAACCACTATCCGCCTGCCTCCGATGGCGAGCGCTACTACAAGATCTCTGGACCAGATGGTGACGTGATAGCAGAGGCTGCGAAGCTTGAGCTGCTAAACACCGTGCTGCCTGGTAACGAAGGTACGCCAGTTAACGCAACCAACCTGAATACGATCCTTGCGGCTATGGGCGAGACACGGTGGCAGTATACAGCAGACAAGACACAGGCTCCGTATCCTGAAAGCATGATTGCGTACTTGGATTTTTCCAACAGCTACACTCCACTGGTTGGTAGCTTTGCACCAACACAAACCGGCTGCTCAATCGTTGAAGGGCCTACGGCAGAAACCAAAGCAGTGAAGGGTACCACCGTCAGTAGCGGCGTGGACCTTAATGCAAAGGTAATTCCGCTCGGCAAAAAGACAATAAGGTTCCGTCTTAAGTGGGATGGAACAGCGTGCACGCTAATAGATGAAACCGGCGGAAGCGCAGCAAACTTTGGCACGCGTATAACGATCTCTGAGGCAGGCATCATCACATGGACGCAGTATAACGGTGGCAGCACACTGTTTAGCATTGATACCGGAGCAATATCGCGGGATAAATGGGTAGACGTTTCGTTTGCCTGGAACGGCACTACAGAGGGTGCAATGGTGATGTGCTTTGTAGATGGTGCACTGCAACAGCAGACAGCAGCGGTTGCCTTGCCTGCGGGTGAAGCGGTGGCCACTAACAACACCACGCTGTTAAATGATTCACCATTGGCTACTAATGGAAATGCCAGCAGTGAGTCCTTGCTTACCGACTTTGAGGTGTATGATGATGCACTATATGCAAATACGTATGTGCTAGATCAAACAGGCTTTAGTCTTTTTGATGGAGCTCGCGTTAGAATTAAATTCCACGCAGCTCCTAGTGGAAGTATAGTACTGCTTAATATAAACGGCACGGGTAACGTACCGATCCAGAGTGGCGCAGCGGCTGGTGAATGGACTGAGCTTATCTACTATACAGACGATGGCGTATACAAAGCAAGCAGCAGTGGTTTGCCTGGTGATGTGAAGCAGTCGCTAATATCAGAAGAGACAGCTGTATGGAAGTTATGTGATGGGCGTGTATATACAAAAGCCGAGTACCCGAATTTGTTTGCTTCCGGCGCTGCAGACTATTATTCTGCTGCACACTATGTTGCTCTCAAGCTCGCAGCAAAGAACAAGCAAGGTACGCTACAGTGGGATAGTGCACAAGTGCTGCGTATAATAGACGATAAGATATTTGCCACGCATCGGCTAAACGCTTCACGACAGCTATTCCTAGATACATTTGATCTACAAGGTAATTTGCTTGGTAGCACCTTGCTACAGCAACAAGCCTATAGTTATAACACCGCCAGCATTCAGTACTTCGCATACGTGCACGACCGCTTTATTGCGGCATGGATAGGATACGGTAATGTAAGTGGGCAAGAATCGCTATGGTTTGCTACGTCTACCGATGGTATTACGTGGCAGCAAAAGAAGATTGGCGCGTGGAGCAATAATAACAACGCGTACTATGTTACGTATGTCCAGGGGCACTTCTTGCGTCCACAGCAGACAAACACTACTAACTATCAGCTTAAAATGCAGTATGCTGATGATCCGCTAGGTGAATGGACTCCGTTTACAATCACATTTGATAGTAGTGCGTCCGGATTTAATGGCGTTCAGAACCGCCGCTATATATGTGAGATAGACAGTGATACACTTGTACTATCCACCAGCTTCGTATCTGCCGTCTTTAATTGTTGCATACTTTCTGGATGGAATATTTACGCTGGTGAAAAAATAACAAGGAGCGACAAAGCGGGTAGATATGCACAAGATGTGTCTACATTTATGTTGGGCGCGCAAAACCAGCTATGTGCTATAACTGATGACATTATCTATTCTGCTGGATCCAGCCATAATTCCGGCAGCACTGAAACCTATAACTACTACCTCGCTGCTAGCATATCTGCTAAGCTTATGGCGAAGATACTTGCCAGTGGTAGAGATTTTGGCGGCACCGCTGTTAATTTGCTCTCACGAAGTGAGACTGCACGTCTCACTTTCAGTCCACAGCGAACGCCAAACTGTGCCGCAGCTCGCCTTAACGATGACTACGTTGCCTATACTGCAAAAGTAGAGATAGGTGATGCCGGTATCAGAATTGTGCCCGCCCTACAGTATGCATTCTGCCCGACTATACCTCGTTATAGTGGCAACGCAATACTATTCACCGGCTATTGGCAGGAGCCATACTTGCATGAAATGGTGAATGGTATGGTACCTTTTCAATACATAAATACTAGCTTGACGGCACAGCAGGCGGCTATTGAAGGTGTTGAAGTGCCTGATGAAGGTAATACCAGTGTTATTTTGGTTAGTTTTATGACACCTGACATGAAGGCCTTGCCGGTTATTTCAGCGGACTATGCGTATACATTTATTCATGTGTAAGGAGGTATAAGCAATGTTACCAGCTATCGTCAAAGGTCACGATATTATAAGAGTAGGTGACCGCTTTGTATATCGCAACAGATCCACCGGTGAATTTACCACTGAGCCAGCAGCTCTTAAAACGCCAGAGCAACAAATTGCTGAGCTTGAGCGGCAAAACAAAACGCTCCAGGCACAGCTTGAGGCCTCGATCCAATCCAACCAGATGCTGGAGGACTGCCTAGTAGAAATGGCAGGGGTCGTTTATGCGTGACCTAATCGCCCGAGCGGCGTTAGGAATATATTTCTTACTTCAGAAAGGAGAAGAACAAATGATGGCTATGTTGTTCGCATGCAGAGTGATTGAGGAGCGCACCAAGTTTGAGCAGGTGCCCCGGCTGCTGAAGCAGCAGGTTGCCGACATCATCATCAATGATTTCGGCATGCCCGAGATCATCCCCACCGAGTTCGGCGGGACCATGGAAGCCGTCACTGAGTAAGTGACGTGGCGGCGCGGTGGTGATAAGCTGCCGCGCCGCTATCAAAGAAGTGTGCTTCGAGACTGAGGTGAGGAAATGACTGAAACAGTGCTTATCTTCTTAGCGGGTGCCGGCGGTGCTGCGGCAATCAAGCTTTTGGATAATGTGATCCAGTACGTGCTGCAGCGCCGTGCTAAGAAGCAAGACAACGGTGAGAGGGAGAAAACGGAGCTCGAAATACAGGTAGATTCAATCCGGCAATGTCTCATGGTCTCGATGCTGGATCGTATACAATATCTGTGTAGATGCTATATCAGAGATGGAAGCATCAGCATAGAAGACCGGCGCCGCCTCCACCAAATGCATAAGGGCTATAAGGCAGTAGGCGGAAACGGAGACCTTGACGATTTGCTCGAACAGGTAGATGCACTCCCTCTTAAGCTTGACTGAGGAAGGAGGTGATAGCCTTGATGGAAATAACGCTGGGTGTAGTTCTCGGTTTCCTTGCTGGCATCCTGAGTGCAATCGGGGTTGCGACCTTTGTCCGCGGCAAAGAGCTGGGGACCGCCCGTAGACAGGCAAAAGAGTTTACACAGTACATGATTGTCTCTGACAATGCGATTCTGTGGTTTATCTCTATCAGCTATGTAGTACTGGCGGGCTATAGCATCTATAAGAACTACACCGGCGCACTACCCTGGCTCACAAGCGGCCAAGCCCTTGCGTTCGGTGGCTGGGCTACTGTGCAGTGCTTCTTAATCAAAAAGAGTGAGAAGCAGAATACCAAAGGCGGTATCACATATGATACTGCTATGCGCGACTATAACAAGGAGGAGACAAAATGAATATGACAGAAATCACTACTATTGTAACCACCCTTATGTCGGTTGCACTTGGCCTGACCATCCTGACTAACATTGTAGTTCAGGTGATCAAAGGCATCACGTACGACAAAATCCCGACCAACCTTTTGGCTTTTATAGTGGCATTCATTGTCACTGGCTGTGCCTTCTACGTGTGGATAAGCGTGGAAGGAATCAAGGTAGCGAGTTGGATGATTGTCGGTACCATCGGGCTGGCCTTCGCTGTAGCACTCGCAGCGATGTTTGGTTTTGATAAGCTTAAAGAGCTGGTCAACCAGTGGACCGGCATCCAAGCCGCTAAAGCAAAGGAGGTAGAAAAAGATGTTTGATCCCACTACCTTCCAGTTGCCCGACGGCGAAGAGTTCTTCGAGGGTGATGAAGCAGAGTTCATCGGCGGAAAGGGTGATGAAAAGGATGACTCCGGACAGTAAGCTGGTCACATACACTTGCTGGTCTCCAAACCACAGTGGCAAGCGCACGCACACCATCGACACCATCTCCATTCACTGCATGGCTGGTAACCTCTCTATTGAGTCCTGTGGCAAGCTCTTCCTCAACCCGAGCAGAGAGGCAAGCAGCCAGTATGGTATCGGCGGCGACGGAAGAATTGGTCAATATGTACCCGAGGCCTATCGCTCCTGGTGCACCTCGTCTCGGTCTAACGACCAGCGTGCAATCACCATTGAGGTGGCGAACAGCGCGGGGGCGCCGGACTGGCCCGTGTCTGAGAGGGCCTACAATGCGTTGCTTGATCTACTCACAGACATCTGTAGTAGACACAATATCAAGCAGCTGCTGTGGCGCGGCGACCCCGGCCTGATTGGGCAAATCAATCTTCAGAACATGACTGTGCATAGATGGTTCGCTGCAAAGGCGTGTCCCGGCAACTGGCTGTTTAACCGCCATGCGGCCATTGCTACCACAGTCAACAAGAGACTTAAGGAGGGAATCGACTTGAATGAGGCAGAGACCAGGAAGGTTGCAGCTGAGGTAATCACACAGCAGAACCCCAGCTACCCTGTTATCACAGATGTCCCGGCATACTGGCGCCCCGCGATCCAGGAGCTCATCGACATGGACATCATCAACGGTGGCACAGACAACGCAGTCAACGACAAGGATGTGAACCTGACAAAGGATACGATCAAGGCTATCGTCATCATGAAGGCTTACATCGACGCCAAGTATGGTGGCTAAGCGCCGCCGCGGCCCCTCGAAAGAGGGGTCTTTTTATTTGCCTGTTCGCCGGGTATATCCAGGGCATAGCTGAAATGTACGACCCGTAAGCTGTAATGTTGTAATATCTGTAAATTTCGTAATATCTGTAGCTTTTCTGGAGTATATATAGGGAGTTTTCGTACGACATATTCAGTCAATGATCTACTCAGTTGTTTCTTCTTTATTTATGAATATTTATACTTATTATAATATTTTATTATTCTATATTTATATTATATTATTAAAGTATTATAATAAGTATAAATAATATACATATAATAAGAAAGAAATAAATACAAATAAGTAGATAAAATGAAACAGGGCAGCAGCTGATTTTGTCGTACGTTACATCCCTATATATACCCTAAAAAGTTTACAGAACTCACGAAAATTACAGATATTACAACATTACAGCTTACGAACGCGGTTATGGTCTCCGTACGGCGCGGCGTCGCGGCAACATTCTTTTTATGGTATACGCGTCGTAGTTCTTATGATATTATATATATACATAATAAATGACGCGCATTTACAGCGTGTAGCTCCTCTCCTGACTTGTTCAGGTAGGTGACTGAAAAAGTTGTACAAGTACCCTATTTACAAAAGGCTGTGAACGCGTTATAATAAGAATGTAAGCAAGAGTAGCTGATCACCTCAGACAGAGGTTCAGAATATAAAATACTTTTTGAGGAGGACTGTATCATGTCTAACGAGAAGAACACCGCTGTTGATTTCTCCAATCCCGAGGCCGTTGACGCTGCCCTGGCCGCTGCTGCTGAGCAGGAGCTCGCCGCTGGTGACGCCACTGCTACCCCCAAGGCAAAGAAGCCTGCCAAGCCCCGCATCATCAAGGTTACCTACACTGCTGACCACGACATCAAGGCCGGCGAGACCATCGAGTTCGAGTATGAGGTTCCCAAGGCTGAGCGCCGCGGCGCGGTTGTGGGCATCGCTCTGGAAGAGATGACCGACGACCAGCTGAAGATCGAGTACCGCAACGCCAACTCCGTCCACTACAAGACCGTGAAGGCCGGCCGCGACGCTACCAAGGCCAATGAGCGTCTGGAGCGCGTCAAGGCTGAGATGGAGAAGCGTGGCATTCAGCCCACTGCCCGGGCCGCTGCCCCCGTCACCGCCGCTTCCGTCGCCGAGCTCATCAAGTCCGGCAAGATCTCCGTCGAGGAGCTGCAGTCCCTGCTGGACGCAGAGTAATCCCCTTTCTTCCGCCCCTGGAGCATTGACTTCCCCTCTGCTCCAGGGGATATATGGGTTGACCGGCACACGGTGGTTCGACTCCACACAACCCACAGAGTACTCCTTTCAATAGGATGGGAGTTTGGTAGTCTCCCAACCGCCTCTGTCTTGGAAGCGTCGAGTAGCTGAGTGTACGTAAAGTCGGCAGGCTACTGTTCAGTGGCGACGCGGTGCTGTGTTGAGGGTTACGCAGCATGCGAGGTACGAGCCGTATGGGTAGAGCTTTCCTGATGCAACGTCAGGCACGTGCGTATTCACGTGGGCTAGTCGCCAAAAGTGACGGATTCAACAGCCGTGGTACCTCGCTTTTATGGGATTGTAGCTCAGCTGGGAGAGCGCCTGCTTTGCACGCAGGAGGCCAGGGGTTCGAGCCCCCTCAGTTCCACCAACACCGCACCCCGCTGCGAAATGTATGCAGCCTGCCGACTACAGCTTCGGCCTAAGGGGCGGTGTATTGTACAATAGGGTCTAAGGTTGGCATCTTAGATACCGAAAATATGCCGAGGGGGAAGAACGGTCTACGGGTGGATCCCCCTCCTCTCGTAGGCCTTCTTCTTACCTATGGGCCCTTAGCTCAGTTGGTTAGAGCTGCGAGCTCATAACTCGCTGGTCCCGGGTTCGAATCCCCGAGGGCCCACCATGGCCCAGACGGCCATACAACCAAATAGCCGGGGTATCCATTCCGTCGGATACCTCGGCAACCTTTAGGAGGTGTGTAGATGCAAGACTTAGACGAGCTAATCTATGGCGAGCGCTGTGAGCCTGTTTACAGCGAACGATAACCGGGTGTGGCTCAGCTGGTAGAGCACGTGATCTGGGATCATGGGGTCGCAGGTTCGAATCCTGTCACTCGGACCAGCCCGTTTGGGCACCACTTCATGAAGGGAGGAGGCAGTTATGCACAACAGCCGCGCTGACATTGTGATACCGCTTTTCGACTACAGTGTCCCGCCGCTCTTCAGCCTGCCTCCTTCCTGGTATAGCGTAGCCAGCTCCTCCCCCTGGAATATGCTGTACCGAAGCAGTAGCGGCTTTGCTGGGCCGCGTGGCAAGTATGGTTTCACATCCGGTTTCGTGTAGCAATACACTATGACTATGGGGAGAGTAATAGAGTAGTTTAGTATAGAACGGTGATAACGGACCGCCGCTGAGCGGTTGTTTGGTGGCGGTCCGTTTACATGCTGGTATAGCTCAGTCGGTAGAGCAGCTGATTTGTAATCAGCAGGTCGGGGGTTCGAGTCCGTCTACCAGCTCCACATGCAGGGAAGCCTGAAGCGAAAGGTAGCCTATTACTTAAGCTCTGATAGGAAATCCTGAAGCGGCTCATCACCGCTGCCCTGCCTCATAGATTGTATGGAGGAGCCTATGTTACACTGTCCTTTATGTAACCAATTTCTTCTTGAAATAAAGCTGTCAAATGGTTATGGCGTTGCTTGTGATCGCTGCTGCTTTAGCTTACCACCCAAGCAGCGCAGCAAGCCATTTAGCCATGTGCAGCAAACAGAAATAGATGCTGCTACTAAGAGTGGTGTCTATAGCTACTTTATGGAGACACTGCGTCATGGATAATATGCCGGTGTGGCGGAATAGGCAGACGCGCGGGATTTAGGTTCCCGTGGCACAAGCTGTGTGGGTTCAAGTCCCATCACCGGTACCATATAGGAGAACTGAATATGAACAAGATACAGGTATATCAGAACTACATCCAGATAATCGCCAGTAGTACTGATATACCCTTTTTGTCCCTTATAGATCAGGTGAAGGGTATTGAAAAGCAGCGTGCGCGAGATACCTATAGATGCAGCATTCATCTTCTTCCAGAGGTGCTGAAGCTTCTACGCGGAATCGAAGATTCCAGCAAGCTGCAGTCACCAATCAAAGAATACTATGAGGAAGAGATGCTGCGCCGCCGCATGACAGCAGAGCTGCTACAGAACGGCCCAGATGAGGAATACGCTGGTCTATGGAATCATCAGAATCTTGGTGTGTGTCTAGCTAAGTACAATCGTAGATTTAACTTCTTCTACGATACGCGTACTGGCAAGACACGAATGAGCTACCAGATCATGCTGAATGCTCTTAAGGCTGGCAAGGCAAAGAGGTGCCTAGTAGTTGCACCAGCAACGATCATTCCAGACTGGTTCTCTGATGCCAAGCAGTTTCCAGAGCTCAAAGTGGTAGCCTACTACAAAAATGAGAAGCAAAAGCTCCAAGCCCTAACTACTCCGAGTCATATTGTACTTTGGTCGCTTGGTACTTTTGTAGATAATCTAGAGCTACTCAAGAAGATTAAGTTTGACATGGTGATATTTGACGAGTCTTCTAAGCTCAAGAATCACCGCAGCGCTACGGCAAAAGCGGCTTTGGAACTAAGCGAGACAGTGCCTTCGTGGTACAACCTCTCCGCGACACCGGCACCGAATGGCGAGCACGAGTACTACATACAAATGCGCTGCGTAGATCCGTATTGCTTTAATTCTGCTAGAACACATTTTGTGAACAAGTATTTCATAAATATGTCTAGAGATAGCAGATATGAAAAGCTGCGACTAAACCCTGTAATGTACGACGAGTTCATGCAGAAGATAAAAGAGCATAGCATATTTGTAGACCAGTCAGTTATGCCTATGGCAGACAAGGTATGGAAAGTTGTCGAGTATGATATGTCTGCAGCCACTGCAGAGATCTATAAGCAGATGGCCTCAGATGCAGCCATTCAGCTAGCAGACGACACTACTATAACCGCTGAACAGGCTGCGTCTATAAGAGCTAAGCTAAGTCAGATAACAAGCGGCTTTGTGCTTGACTCTGACGCAATCAAGAGGAATATCATTAGTAGAAAGCTTGGTGAAGCAGAGGATGCAAGAGAAGTTTATCAAGTCGGGGATCTCGAGCGACTCAGCGTCTTACGGACGACACTTGAATTTATTCATCGTAACGACCCCGACGCTTCCGTTATTATATGGGCTAATTACGCAGAAGAATTTGCAATGCTCAAAGGACTTCTCGGCAGTGATGCTAGAATTATCCGCGGAGGAACGTCAACAGCTGCTAGAGAGGATATTATCATGGGTTTCCGTGCAAAGCAGTTTAGGTATCTCCTTGCGCATCCTCTCTCAGTTGGTATGGGCGTTAACCTCACAGTTGCACACTGGGCAGTGTACTATAGTATTAACGACTCCTGGGAGGCTCTCAAACAGAGTTCCGAGCGCATCTGCGGGCATATCACGATACAGCCACACACGTGTAGATACCTGGTACTGGCTGCACGAGGGTCCGTGAATCAGATAGTGTATGAGAACGTCATAAATAAGCGAGACGATTCTCTTGCATTGCTCGAGCACGTAAAGGCGGTGGCGCTGCAATGACACAACGTGAAATGAGTGTACACGCGTACTACGTAAGTAATGGCGCGGATCGCTATAGAAAGTTTACAGTGGCTCCTACTGATGAAGCTACCCTTCTTAAGAACGTCAAAGAGATGCTCGATCTCATGGGCGCTCTTATAGTGAGAGAGTCAAAGGCTACTAAGCGTGGTGTGTCCGATTTGCTTGTATGCTACAAAGGCCGCTTTGTAGCTATTGAGACAAAGGATGATACCGGCGCCCCATCGCCCCACCAGCTAAAGTTCATTTTGAAGGTCAGAGAGGCTGGCGGTACTGCGGATGTAGTTACCACAGTAGAGCAGGCGTTCACCCTTCTCCTGAGAGCTACAGAAAAGTAAATTTTCTTTTACGGTTTACGCATCGCGATATATGTGATATAATAAGAATATAAGGAGAGCAGCGTCATGTCTGAGCTGATTTACAAGCTGAATAAAACTGAAAAAGACATCGATGCTCTTCTGCTTCAGCACAAGAACTTGGTTTATTTTATGCTGTCGTCAAGTGGACAGCTATATAACCCAGATTGCGAGAGCGCCGCTTGGGAAGCCTTGTGGGATGCAATCTGTACGTTTGACGTGTTTTCTAAGACGCAGTTTAGTACATATGCCTGTACACTCATAAGGAATGCAGTTAACAACGAACTGCGCAAACAGGCTATATATCAAAAGCGCGAATGTGCAATGTTCGAATATAGCGCACAGAGCAATCTATGTGCAACAGTAGATACAGAGGATGCTGAAGTTATAAACAGAATAGAAGAAGCTTTTTCTGAGTATCTCAGCGGTACATCTGGTATCGTGCGTAACGTGCTTTTAGTATGGAATGCGTCTGGCTATGAAGCTACCTGTAGAGACATAGCAAGTATGTGTGCAACGTCTCCATCATATGTCAGCAGAATACAGGGCGGTTTCAGAGCATACCTGCAGCGTAAGATAAAGGGGCTTTAGGCTTCTTTTTCTTAAATAAAATATGGCATGCCAAAATTTAAGGAGGTGTAGCTATTGGATTTCCAGGTAGTAGCTGATTGTTTATCCAACATACAGGCTACGGGTTCAACGCTACAAAAAGAAGCACTTTTGCGACGGTATGCAGACGTAGATGGGTTTAAGGCCGTGCTTAAGTTCATCTATGATCCGTATTTTACCACGGGCCTGAAGCAGGCTAAGCTGGATATTGGTGATGGCATCGATGCTAATGCGGCACGCATGAGTACCGATGAAATCATGCAATATTTTAGAGAGCACAACACAGGCACAAAAGCAGACATCGCTATGGCAAATGGCTTTATTTTTGATAGTGCCGATCCAAACTGGCAGTGGGCTGCCACGGGTCTTGTAACAAAGGACCTACAGATTGGAGTCTCTGTGACGACTCTGAACAAGGTGTACGGCAAAGGCTTTATTCCAAAGATTGGTATTATGCGCGGCATGCTGTGTCCAGAACATATCTTTGGTAGCTACATTGTGACTGAGAAGATTGATGGAAACCGTCGACTCATCTTTACCAGAGAAACTGGCGTAGAGGTATATACCCGGTCTGGAAAGAGAGATCTCGGTCTGGTAGAAATCATGGAAGAGGCAAAGCAGCTGCCAACTGGTTTTGTGTTTGACTGCGAGTGCGTCGCTATGGGTGATTTCTCTGATAACATCGCTTTGAGGCAGGCAAGCGCATCAATACTTAATCGTGGGAGCAGACAAGCTAAGACGGGTGTGCAGGCTTTGTGCTTTGACGTTCTTCCTATCAAAGACTACGACGAGGGCTTAAGCAGGCTCAATGCCGTAGGTAGAAAGGCCCTCGTAGCACACCTTTTAGGCGATGAGGCCTCAGTGGACAAGCTTATCGAGCTGTTCCCGCGCTGGGCAAAACCTCTCAAAGGTTTAGTAGATATGTTTGAGGCAACTACACTTAAGCATATCAAGCCGCTCCCTATTCTCGGCGTTGTGTCTACAAAGGAAGATGGCGTGCGTCTTGCAGAGCCCATCTGGGAAACCGGCGGCGAGGGCGTGATGCTTGTAGAAGCCACGAGCCCATACGAGGTGAATCCTAACCCGCGCAAAACACTGCTGAAAATCAAAGCAACTACTGAGTACAAGCTGCCTTGTCTTGGCGTCTATGAGGGCGACAACAAGTATGCTGGTATGCTCGGTGGCATCGAAGTCGGCTATACCGTAAATGGCACCACATACAGAGTAGGTGTTGGGTCAGGCTTCGCAGACTACCAGCGCGCCGAGTACTGGGCACATCCTGAGCGTGTCGTAGGTAAGCTCGTAGAGATTGAGTGCTTCGGAGCATCTACTAATGCAAAGGGTGGTTACAGTCTTAACTGTCCTATCTTTAAGCGCGTTGTGGGAGACGTAGACTAATGAGGATGAACAAAGATAGAGTACTGGAGTACTGCAGATACTGGGATGATGGCAACTGCCCTTTTAGAAAAGAGTTTGCCAGAAAGATTGAAGAGTTCGAAGCTGCTGGTATTGGCATCGCAGCGCTCCAGCCCAGATGTCCCATCGATGCGCAGCGCAACAAGCGTGGTATTCTTAAATGTATTTGTGAAAGGGGCGATAAGCTTTGCTGATTTCTATCGATGGCGGCTGCAAACGACAAGGCACGCCGCAGTGTAGCAGCGTTGGCGTAGCTTGGGTTCAAACTGATGACGGTGATTTGTTCTACCGTGCACATTATGAGAACCTGGAGTCTACCAGCCAGCGCGGTGAGCTCAATGGCCTCATTAGCGCCCTTGAAGTGGCAGTAGAGCGCTCTGAGCCCGATGAGTCTATTATCATTGTAACGGACTCTGAGTATCTCTATAACTCTGTGTCCAAGGGCTGGAGCCTTACTTGGGAACGTTCTGGCTGGCAGGGTTCCGGTGGTCCGGTTAAGAACCGTGACATGTGGCAGAAAGTAAACGAGATGCTTCGTAAGCTCAACACTCCTGAGGAGCGCGTGTTTATGCAGTGGACTAAGGGCCATCTCATTAGCTACACTGCTGGCAATGCTAAGCGTGCCATGGCTAAAGACCCGACTGGCATCGGCCTTTTTATGAACATAAAGGCTATAGCTACTCGCGGTTCTGAAGAGGACCGTATTGTAGACGACTTTATCTACAATCGTGTAAAGCACGAGCACCAGGTGCCTCCGCGCGTAGCTTGCCTTGACTGGTGTGTAGCCAATGTGATGGCAGATACACTCGCAAGCTACCTTACATCCCTTCTTGATAGTGTCGTACTGTGAAAGCAGTTGACATAATAAAACTACTATAAAGGAGAATCTGACATGTCTGAAATGGAAAACATGAACACTGCCCTGCAGGCCGCCGAGGAGAATGCTCTGGCTAACCCCAACGCTGTTCACGGCTTTGAAGAGGCTAATGCTGAAGACATCGTTATCCCCCGAATCAAGGTCATCAATGCCCTGAGCCCCGAGCGGCAGGACGGTGTCGCTGATGAGGGTGACATCCTGAACTCTCTGACCCAGGAGAATGTGAAGGGTCTGCGGTTCATTCCCATCAAGCAGTACTACAGCAACATCGAGTGGAATCCTGACCGCAACGCCGAGCTCCGCATCTTCTGCCGTTCCTATGATGGGCGCATCGGCCGCAACGATGAGGGTAGCTGCAGCTGTGCACAGTGCGGCAAGAACAAGTTCGACAACTCCAAGACTGGCAAGGATGCGCAGCCGCGCTGCACCGCCTACATGAACTTCCTGGGCTTCTTCGAGGGCAATCCCATGCCTGTGGTTCTGTCCTTCGCACGTACCAACTACAACGAGGGCAAGAAGCTGCTCAGCATCGCCAAGTCCATGCGGCAGTCTATCTGGAACTTTGCGTACACCCTGGACAGTCGTCTGGTGACCAAGGACCGCAACAAGTGGTACATCATCACTACCCAGATGGCCGGCGAGACCACTCCTGAGGAGCGTGCCATCGCCTTTGAGCTGTTCAAGAACTACGAGGATATGTCCAGCACCAAGGTCGACTATGAGGATACCGCCTACGACAGCCGTGCCGAGGTCGTTGACAGCGAGACTGCAGCTGAGCTGTAAGCAAGATGGGGAGTGTGACTCTTGCGCTGGAAAGAATACAGAAATCGAATTCTGTCCAGCATTGATCCGGAGTCATTCTACGTAGATGAACTCAAGCGTCTCGGGCTACAGTATAGGCGGCACGGCAACGAAGTTAAGTCTACCTGTCCGTGGCCCGAGCGCCATCTTGCTGGGCAAGATAGTAATCCATCGTTCACTGTTAACCTTGGCACTGGCGTGTACTTCTGTAATGCGTGTGGCTCTAAAGGCAACATTCATACGTTCTATATGGAGACGCGCCACGTGAGTAAGCAAGAAGCGTGGTACGCTTTGGGAGACGCCCTCAATATTGATAGGCCTTCCGATGTAGATAGCAGACCAGCTATAGACCCAGGTCTGCCGATCAAGTATCATAACGCACTAATGGAAAGCACTGGGGTAGTTAGAGATGTGCTGCGTGAAAAGCGTGGTATCTCTGATGCTACACTAAAGCGCTTTCTCATTGGTTGGGACGGTGAACGCGTCACAATACCCATCTACGACGAGTTCAGCGAGCTTGTGAACATCCGTAGGTATAAGTGGAACTCGTATGAAGATAGCACCAAGATGATTAACTATGAGGACCCTGTCGGCAATGCTTATGGCGAAGATAGAATCTTTGGTATCGAGCATCTGTTCGACAAGAACTGCCCTAAGTTGATCTGGTGTGAAGGTGAGTGGGATCGCATTGTTGCTGAACAAGCAGGCTTTCCTACATGTACAGCTACTGCAGGTGCAGGAAACTTTAAGGCTGAGTGGTTCAGGCTCCTTCAACAAAAGGAAGCTGTGTTTATCTGCTATGACAACGATGATGCGGGTAAAAGAGCCACTGAGTACATGATAGAGAATCTGCGCAGTTCGCCTGTTAAGCTGTATGTAATGAAGTGGCCCAGCGACTTCAGAGAGAAGGGCGATATCACCGATGCTTTCATCGAGTATCATTACACACCGAAGGAGTTTAGAAGCTTTTTCGAGCCGCTGGATAAAACAGAGGATGTGCCAGTAGTACAGCTGGCACAGTCTTCTGGTGCACGGTACGCCGGCAAGCGTATTAAGATTCCTGTTCTTGTTGCAGGTAAGGAGAGTGCCCCATATGTCTATCCACAAGATATTCGCTTGACGTGTGAAGACTACTCTGAGGACAATAAGCTGTGCGGTAGCTGTACGCTGTGTAGTCAGCACCGCCTCGACCTTCACCTGCAGAGCAAGAATGCTTTTCTACTCAAGCTCATAGATTGTCCTGATGATAAGCAGCGCACCTTCATTAAGGCCCTGCTTGGTGTGAATACCAAATGTGGTCGAGCACACATAGACATATTGAGCTATGGTAACCTCGAAACTGTGCACATGATTCCAAAGGCTGACGACAACTTTGGTTTTGCTGCACACCAGGAGTATGTGGCACGGAGTGGCTACATTATTGGCAACAACATTCCGACAAATAAGCGCTTCACACTTGTTGGCTACATGCACCCAGATCCCAACAACCAAAAGGCAACATATGTATTTGACCAGGCAATACCAGAGAAAGAGCTGCTTGATGAGCTCGAGGTTACTCCCGAACTACATGAGCAGCTTAAGGAATTCCAGTGTGCACCTGGACAGAGTGTTGCTGATAAGTTCGCAGAAATCCATGATGACCTTGAGCGCAATGTAACGTACATCTGGAACCGCAAGAAAGTGGCATATGCCGTAGACCTTGTCTACCACTCCGCTCTATCGTTTGTATTCCAAGAGCAGCGGGTGCGGCGAGGCTGGGCAGAGTGCCTTATCATTGGTGACTCTGGGCAGGCGAAGACTACACTGGTAGAGCGTCTCATGCAGCACTATAAAGCTGGTGAGCTTCTCTCTGGTGAATCTTCGAGGCGTACAGGCTTGGTGTATAACATTCAGCAGGCCGGCACAAAAGGCAACTGGTCACTGATGTGGGGCGCTATGCCGCTAAACGATGGTGGCTTGCTGTGCGTAGACGAGCTATCCGGCATGTCAGAGGACGACCTGGCAAAGATGTCTGATGTGCGCTCTTCCGGTATCGCTAAGGCTACTGGTGTAGTTACTGCAGAGACCACTTCACGAACGCGCATGATTTTCATTTCAAACCCACGAAACGGCAGACAGCTGAAGGCAGAGAACTATGGTGTATCTGCTGTGCTTAAGCTGTTTGGTAAGGCAGAAGACGTGCGACGCTTAGACTTTGCTGTTGCGGTTGCATCTGGTGAAGTTGACGCGGATATTGTGAATAAGTCTGTTGCAGACATGCCAGCACTCCAGCACCGCTTCACCAGTGATAAATGTAAGCTGCGCGTCATGTGGGCATGGTCGCGGCGTCCAGAGAATATCGTGTTTACTGATGAGGCAGTACAGACTATTCTTGAGTCTGCTTCTAAAATGGGACGCACGTATTCATCCAGGATTCCGCTCGTAGAACCTGCTGACCAGCGCCTCAAGATTGCACGACTTGCCGTAGCTGCGGCGGCATGTGTATACTCCACGGATGATGGCACAAACGTCATAGTTAAGCCAGAGCACGTGGAGTTCGTGGTAGACTACTTGATGTCTATCTACAACAGTAGGTCGCTTGGCTATGACCGCTTCTCTGCTGATGAGTTTGAAAACAGCGATACTACTGATGCAGCAATGCAACGCCTCCGCATACAGTTTGCTTCTATCCCGTTCGTAAGCCACGAGCCTGCCGAAATAATAAGGGCCCTGTATCAGTTACCCTTCTTTGGCAGAGACACTATTGAAGATGCTACGGGTCTTGACCGTGATGAGCTAAAGAATCTGCTGCAGTTCTTGCTCAGTAGCTCCATTATCGAGAAAGCTGGGCGTGAATACAAGCGTACACCGCTTGGTCTAGCCTTTATCGAAGAGCTACTAATGCGGCCACTATCCGACACAGAATGTGTTGAGGCCCGTAAGCGTAGATTCCAAAAGTCAGAAATCTAGGAGGATACTATGCGAGTAGATTTGATTACTGTTGATGGCGAGCATATCATGGGTATGGACACAGACTGTGTGTTCCCTGCCAAGGGCGATGTGTTCGTAGCACCTGATGGTCGCCTGTTCATTGTGACACAGCGTACCTACATTACCAGCGTATTGCAGCTGACGCCCGGTAAGATGGTGGACCTTACTGCACCTAAGGAAGTCGGTATCCGCATGCAGTGCGTGCTGCAGCCTGTGAAGACTACGGAGGATGGCAATGCAATCAAGAGCTGAGCTGATCACTATCATTCAGAAGGGGCGTCCTGAGATTCCTCTTGAGACTGTTATCAAGTGGGCTACCTTCCTTACCCAGTTGGATGGTTGTCACCTGTTCTCTGTTGCGGCTCCTGAAAAAGACAAAGCAGAGTGGCTGCGTGAGCGGCGGGCTGGCATTGGTGGCAGCGAGGTAGCTGCGATTATGGGCGAGAACCACTGGAACAGCCCGCGGCAAATCTGGATGTCTAAGATGGGCATGTTTGATGACAAGCCGCCGCAGCAGTCTGAAGCAGCTCGTTGGGGCAATCTACTCGAGACGGTTGTTGCAGACGAGTGGGCACTCAGAGAAGGTCGCAAGTATGTACATATTCCTGTTATTCTGCAGGATGATGAGCGTCCGTATCTGTTGGCAAACATCGATGGCTTTACGCTGTCTGAGGATGGCCAGGTGATTACTGGTATTCTCGAGATTAAGACTACCAGTGCGTATAACCAGAGTGTGTGGGAAAACGGCCCTTTGCCCTTCCACTATATGTGCCAGACAAACTGGTACTGCGGTATTACACGTCTCGGCGCTTATACCATTGTGTGTCTGGTAGGTGGGCAGCATCTCTACAGTTACGATTTGCCTGCAGACTCTGAACTCTTTACAAGAGAGGTGGCGGCAGCGGATGACTTCTGGCTCAACCACATCGTAACTGGTATCGAGCCTGAGGCTACTGCGGTAGATAAGGAGCTGCTCAAGAAAGCCGAATCTGCAGACGAAGTCCCTGATGTAGATGAGGCGCCCACACTCATTCTGGATGACGAGGAGTCGCAGCGCTTGATTACTTCGTACATTCAGTTGCGCGAAAAGGCCAAGACGCTTAAGGACATCAAAGATGCCGTGTACGCACAAATCAAGATTAAAATCGGCAAGAGCCCCAGCGCCATGACAGCTACTAACTCTGTGACTGTGAAGAAGACTGCGCGGCGTAGCTGCGACTTTGACCTTCTTCAGTCCATTGCACCTGAGGTGTATGCTCGGGTGGTTTCTGAGAACGTTTCACTGTCTCTCGATATTCGATAAGGAGTGATAAAAATGCCTGAGTTTATGCTCATTGACTTTGGCGCAGAACAGATGCCCGTGCGTAAGCATCATGATGATGCTGGTATGGACATCTATGCGCCGCATACCTTCACAGCAGAGCCGCAGTGTATGGTAGATATAAAGCTCGGCTTTGGCACGGTGCTGCCTTTCGGCTATAAGGCTGCCATCAAGCCGCGTGGCTCTTCTGGACAGAGGGGCCTGCTCCCCATTGATAACCCCATTGACAGTGGCTATCGGGGCGAGATACACGCAGTCGTGTGGAACATCAGCAAGGTCCCCATCACTATCAGGAAAGGTGAGCGCTTCTGCCAGCTCGAGATTGTGCCCTGTGTCTGCTGTGACATGCCTATCATTAAGCCTGATGAGGCGCCCAGCAGTGAGCGTGGCACTGGCTGCTACGGCTCCACAGGAGGCTACGATGTTTCTGAGAGTAATCGGTAAGCCAACCGCTGAGTTAAGCTGCGCTCCACAAAAGCTCAGTGCGTCATACGATCCATCTACTGGTATACATACCATAGACTGTGATGTGGACGTAGTTACGCTAGGTATTGCACTGAGTGTACTACGCCGCGAGTTTGAGGAGTGTCTTGCAGGGCTTGAGCCCGAGCTTGCTGAGCGCATCAGAAAAACTACAGAGGAGGTAGTATTGCATGAAAAATATTGAAGTTAAGATTCTCAATCCTGACGCTATTAGTGATGCAGAGCGCATGATGGTAGCAGGTGCGAGACTCACCCAGCGTGGCCATAATATCAAGACGATGGAAGACTTTGTGCGGCTGTACAAGAGCAGCTACACGGAGAATACTGTGCACAATATGTGTTCGCTGCCGCACCCCAACATCCAGCGCTTTGGCATGGTCAACATAGCCATCGTTGGCGCATCCCGGCGCTTCCTGGCCCAGATTACCAGACACCAGGATGACGTGCACTTTATCTCTGCGAGCCTGCAGTATTCTGACTACAGCGACAATGGGGCTTTCTGCGTGCCTTATGAGCTGATGGTCAAAGACTTCACACATGAGGGTCAGGCGCAATATGAAGAGCACTACTACGTAAACCGGTATCTGCGGACACAGCGGCAGGCCATGGCTGAGTATGAGCAAGCTATTAAGCAGGGAGTAGATAATGACTCTGCTGGGTATATGATGCCTCATGGCTTGCGCAATGTGATCGTCATCGGAGCCACGCCTTTCCAGTGGAAGCACATGATTGCTCAGCGCGTTTGCCGCCGCAACACTCCTGAGACCGCCTATGTCATGAACCTGGTATGGGAAGCACTGATCAGGTGTAGCTCTATGTTTGACAATGCCGGTCCTTTCTGCACAGAGGGTGCATGTAAGGAAGGTAAGATGTCTTGCAAGCACGTCTACCACGACGTTGTTGTGGATGCCTATATGGAGGCACACAACTGCTTTCTGCCTACCGCTTTCCTGGATGTCAACTACCCGCTCATCCGTCCGCAGTATGCGCCTGGCTGCGCTGAGGTGAAGTGCCGCGGCGACGTCTGTGACATTCCCGGTATGGGAGGTGACGAGAAGTGATTGTGATTGTAGAAGGACCGGATGGTGCTGGCAAGACTACTCTCATTGACCAGTTGAAGCAGGGCTCCCGCGACGTTATCTATCACCACTTCGGCGCGCCGGCAAACGATGAAGAGGCCTTTAACTACTATAAGAAGTACGCTGAGGCTATCAACAACTGCCGGCCTGAAGCGCTCAATATCTTCGACCGTAGCTGGTATTCCGATATGGTCTATGGACCTATCATGCGCGGCCGTCATGAGATGACACAGGAGCACGCAGATATGCTGGCTGCTATGGTGGTAGCCAATAGTGGTGGTATGGTCATCTACTGCACCGCTCCTGTCAAAAATCTGTGGGCACGCTGCAGAGCACGCGGAGAGGAATATGTAACAGAGTATGAGCAGCTCAAAGCGATTGCTGAGCGCTATGCCGACGTTATGAAGCACTGCGTGCGGTATCTGCCTGTAGTCCGGTACGATACAGCTGCGAGGTGGTAACATGCCAAAGCGCCGTAAGGTAGAGAAAGGGTATACAGACCCTCAGTCCATTGCACCACGAGAAGACCCTCCAAACCTTGCGGCGCTTGCCATGGCCGTCCCGATGGTTGTCACACTACTTGATACCTCTTTTGTAAAAGCAAAGCAGGAAAAGCCCGACTGGAGCTTATACAAACTCGAGCTACGCGATGGTAACCCATTTGTAGTTAGAGAGATGTGTGACAGGTGTGGTAAGGTTTGGATACCTCCTCGTTGGAGAAAGATTCGTGCAGTCGATGTCCCAGAGCTGGGCACAGTGTATGTTGAGACAGGTATATGCAAGACCTGCATAAACGCAAGTGTATATGTAGATCGGTATTTAGATGGAGACCCGCTAACTGAGAAGGAAGCTAAGCAGCTGTTCTACAAGTATGCAGAAGAGTATGAGCGAGCATGGCGAATGGTAATCGCTGCAGCCCCTGTTAAACTGCTTACTGAAGCTGAATGGCAAAAGGCCTGTAAGTTCTTTAATGGCTGTGCCTTCTGTGGCGGACACATTGAAATACGTGCAAAGTACTTCCCAACAATGCTTAACGGCAAGCATACACCGTGGAATGTAATACCTCTATGTGATGCCTGTTACAAAGCACATAATGCGGGTAGGCAGGATGTGACTAAGACAGTTAAGCGCTACAAGGTATTCTCTAGCAGTAGTCAGTTCAATAAACAGAAGACTACACGTATGTACCTACTTCAGCAAATGCGGAACCATGGGATCTACATGGATCCACTTCTTCCGTATATGAAGCGTTTCAAAGAAGAAAAAGTTCTGAAAGGAAGTGAGTGAGTGAACAGGCGACGTATTGAAGTCTTTAGAGACTTCGTAATAAACCTGGCAACTCTGTCCAAGTGTAAGGACAAAGGTGTGGCAGCCATCATTACAGATAAAGATGGTACACAGGTCTACTCCATCGGCATCAATGGTGGGCCGCGGCACGGTCTTGACTGTTTGTGCACACTCGGTGGTAAGTATACCTGTGTCCACGCTGAGGCAAATGCCTTGGCCAAGTGCACAGTAGCTGATCCGCAAAAGGTGTTCTTCTGTTCGCTAAGCCCTTGCGTAACGTGCGCATCGCTAATCGTGAACTCAGGGGCTTCGGCTGTCTACTACGTGGATAGCTACAAGGATGAAAGCGGCCTGGAGGTTCTGGCCAACGCCGGTATCATGGTGCGCTGCATAGAGCGTGAGCGTCTGCTGGTAGAAGACCACCTCGACAAGCTGCGGCTTGGCCACTCTCTCCAGTTTGACCTCAGTGACCCTGACCAGCAGGCAGCTTTTCACAGGCTAACACTTGAGGCCACAGCTCTCGGTAGTCAGTTCACTTGTACGTACAGAGCATTTAGTCCTGCTGGTCCGAAGGAGGTCGTGATTAGGATGGTGAACCACAATGGCTGAAATCACAATCAGAATCTCTGATGAAGAAGTTGTAGCTATGGCGCGGGCTATCACGCTGCTTAACGAAATTCAGCATCTGCGATATATGTCACGCAGCATGCTGTCTGCAGCTTCCGGCATCAAAGATTCTAAGGTGCGTGCAGCGCTTCAGGAAATGGTAGATAAGGGCTATATTGAGCAGTATGCTGTTACTACCAATCTAAAGCGTCAGCGCTACTACTATGTACTCACTGATGCGGGCAAGGAGCTGCTCGACAAGAGCGAAAGTTTGCCGTAAGGTTTACGTACCGCGAAAAATATAGTATAATATAATTAGGGAGCAGATAGCGGCTCCCTAATTATAGACAAGGAGTCGTACAAAATGATTATGGCTTCGGAAAGGAGCAGGTATGGCAATCAAGCGAAAGCAAGATGCTACTATAGTACCGCGTAGTACACTACAGTATGATCCCAGTAGCTTTACTCAGCACATCAAACCGTTCTTCATCGAGGCCTCGGCCGAAGAGGTCCTAGACACTATTAAGCCAGCAACCTTTGACTTTCTACCTGGTAAGCAGTTCATTGCGTATGATACTGAGACGTTCTACACCGGCGTTCCCAATAATATGATGCCTGAGAATGTAGTGCGTCGATGGATTAAAGGCAATGGCGCAAAGTACATTCCGAACGACTTTCCCTTCTGTATGTCGTTTAGTGATGGTGTGCATTCATTCGCTGTCTATGATACCCTGCAAAACCAGTTTAAGGAATTCAAGAAGCTGCGGCCGCTGCTCGAAGACAGAGGAATCTGTAAGATAGGTCACAACATTGACTTCGACCTGCATATGACAGCGAATGTAGGTGTAAACATTCTGGGAGAGTTGTTCGACACTCTACATCTTAGCAAGCTTGAACGACCTGATGCGTTTACACACAATCTGTGTGATGTAGCTGATGAGATTCATGACGATGCACTGTATCCCACCATCACAATCTTTGAGCATATGCTCGACAGCTACAAGGCACTACATAGAATAACAGACTACCGGCAGTTCCCCCGAGAGCTTATGACCCAGTACACCTGTGCAGATACCTGGAATGCTCTGTTCGCTTTTAAGTATCTGTATCCTAAGATGCTCGAAGGTGGGCAGGATAGGGTGTATGCCATTGAGCAGCAAATGCTGTTGGTGGCCTACTGGATGGAGCGGCAAGGCATTATGCTGGACCTCGACTACGAGGACAAGCTCATCCCAGAACTCACTGAAGAAGCAGATGAAGCAGAGCGTAAAATCTACGAGACAGCTGGTAAGCGCTTCAACATCAACTCTACCCAGCAGGTTGCGGATGTGCTTACACAGCTCGGCTATGGCTCTAAGATCAAGCGCCGCCCGCCCACTGAGGCCATGCTCGCTAAGGGTATTGTAGTAGGGAACCCTAAGCTGGATAAAGTAGAGATGGAGCGGCTCGAGAATGAGGGTGTGCCGCTTATTCAGGAGATCCAAGCCTATAAAAATGCCGAGAAGCTTCTGAATACCTTTGCCATTAAGCTGTACGATATGCGTGACGCTCAGGCAGTTGTTCATTGTAACATCAATACAATGGAGGCCAAGACCGGTAGATTCTCTATCAGTGCACCCTCTATGCAGAACATGCCGCGTCGCCGCGATTCTCGTGTAAGAGGTGCCTTTATTGCACCGCCTGGCTACACTTTGTATGACTTTGACTTTAAGTCGCAAGAGTCTATCATTCTGGTGCACTATAGCAAGGCACAGTATCTGACCGATATCATTACACGTGGTGGTGATATTCACAAAGCTGTTGCCTCTATTATCTACAGCATACCATATGATGAAGTGTCTAAGGAGCTCCGCAACATTTCTAAGTCCGTGGAGTTTGCTATCGTGTATGGTGCCGGCCCTGCAAAGGTAGCTACCATGACTGGCCTACCTATTGAAGAGGCATCCATGGTCATGAAGAAGTTCCTGAAGAATGCTCCTGAGGTAGATATCTTCATCAACACAGCAAACAAGGTAGCTCGTGAACGTAAGCGTGTTCGTACGATTCTCAATCGACCCGTATGCATTGAGCGCGGCAGAGAGTATGCCTGTGTTAATTACGCGATTCAGGGCAGTGCTGCCGACTCCACTAAGTCTCGTATGGTTGAGATTCATAAGTTTCTTAAGGCAAACAACTTTAAGACCTACATGATTCTTCAGGTGCACGATTCGCTCCTCAATGCCATTCATGATGATGAGCAGGAGCTTATTGGTTACCTGAGATGGTTACAAACTGAGCGAGAACTCTTTAGAGTCGAGGTTACTGTTGATGTAGCTAAGTGTACTCCTACATGGCGTGAAAAGGCAGACATCGAAGTAGAGGCCACTAAGCCGCCAGAGGATATGCTCCAGAAGATGAGAGACTATGACATCTGGTCGGAGGGCATCTTATGAGGTTCGTTGTAGATGAGATGCCGTACTGGTCTGATGACTGCCCATTCCACTACGACGGTGGTTGTACGCTGCAACACGGCGACATTTGTCACTATCTTAATCCGTGGCACAAAGACCAAGCAGAGCGGGGCGAATGCCCCTGCCTAGTAACTTTCAAGGAGGTACAAGATGAACAGAGAGCAGAGACGCAGAGCTCGTAAGAATAAGGCACAGGAGGTGCCGCAGCCTGTGGTCCATTATGTGTGTGACCCTGAGAAGAACACTGCCTGCAGGAAGACCAACTGTCATATTAACGGCGGTCCTTGCACGCACACCAAGCATCTGGAGTTTGCTAAGCAGCCAGTAGAGAAGGCTACTATGATTCTGCCTATGACCAAGAAAGAGGCTGCAGAGCTCGGGCTGGAGGTAGAGAAATGATTGGTACTACTAAAGAGTACGACATGGCAGTAGCTCTGCTGCAGTTCAAGGCGGCCTTTCATAAGCTGGTGACAGCAAGTAAGGCGCTGCCGGATCTCGATGTATCTGAGGGGTATCCGTTCTACCTGCTGGACTACGAGGTTATCGAGCCGGCTGTTCTTCAGTGGTGCAGCATCCACGCAGCTAAGCTTATGGAAGCGCTACCAGACATAGTAGTCAATCCAGCGTGCCTTAAATGCGAACACATTGGCAAGGGCACAAGTGCTACTGGTATGTGCGCCGGTAACCAAAGCTGTAGCATCTATCCTGTGATTCCGTTCAGCGTGGCACAGTGTAAGCCTGCACTCATCGCAGCGGGCTACAACGTGGACAGACTTTCCGACTCCGAGGTGGAGCTACTCTATATGCAGGAGGTACAGAAGCGTGTCGAAAAACGTAAAGAGAGTAGTTGACCGACTACTCAGCGCAGTGGCTCTGCTTGGCGTCACTGTGGTGCCCATCGCCTATGTAGTTGGTACCGTGTCAATGCAGCGGCAGATAAACGCGCTTGAGGCACAGGTCGAATACATGACTGAGCAGGTAGTCAATGAGATCAGGCAGAATGCGCTGGCTGACGTGGTAGAAGAGCTACCGGTAGACATGAGCGGCTCTGAAGAACAAGAGGAGCAAGAAGCGCCGCAGCCCATCATTCCAGTAGCCGAAGGAGAAGAAGAGTTGCTGGTACGGCTTGTAATCGCAGAGAGTGGTAACCAGCCGTATGAGGGACAGGTAGCCGTGGCACAGGTAGTATGTGACAGATATGTAGCCGGATATGGTGATAGTATAACTGATGTCATCTACGCCGAGAACCAGTTTGCTACACCATATAGCAAAGACATCAGCGTGTACCCACTGGCAAGTGAAGCCGTACATGCTGTGCTTTACGAGGGTGAGCGGGCCTTCATTGAAACTACTCTGTTCTTCTGTAACCCGAGTAGAAGCAACCCCTCCGCATTAGCATGGATGAGAACTAAACCGTACATAGGTACCATTGCAGACCATGAGTTTTACGGAGGGTAGCTATGGAAGTATGGCATATGCGAGAGCACCTTGCAGCAAGATACCCTGGCTGGGAGAAGAAACTTCGCAAGATGCCCGATGACCAGATTATTGCAATCTACATGCGAATGCAGCGTGCAAAGCCAGTAGAGAGTCTTGCTAAGTATGTAGGTGCGGGGCTTCTAGGATACAAAGCACCAGAGCACTACATCTACGAGTGCTGCAGATGCTACCAGTGGTTTGAGAGTGAGAACCCAGACATCCAAGAGTGCCGGTATTGCGGCGCTGATAGATCCGATATGAATGTGAGGCCGATATGAGCGAAGCTGAATTTTGCTGTGACGAGGGCGCCTGGCTGGCAGGTAAGGCGCAGTATGAAAGAGAGCGTGGCTACGCTGCACAACAACCTAAACGGAAGGAAGTACGTACTATGGACCTGAAAACTATGAAAACCGGCGATTGCCTCAACCTGCGCCTTGTGCTCACCAAGGCAGAGATCAGAAAGACCAAAGCTAATAAGCCCTACCTTCAGGCCACCTTCAGTGACGGCACTGATACTGTAACCGGTAACATCTGGGACTGGGCCGCTGCGCTGCCTGAGCTCGGTGTCTATGATGTGTCTGCTGTGGCTGGCGAGTATATGGGCAAAAAGCAGCTCAACAACATTGTTATGCGGTGGTCCGATAACCAGGATAAGACTGCCTTTGGTGTCAAGTATGTAGATAATATACAAGATTATGTGGGTGTGTTCAACAACGTCCTGGCGCTCATCGAGAACGAGACGCTACGCAATATTGTTGCTGATGTCTACAGTCAGGTAACTACTAGCTACGCTACTGCGAGCTCTGCTGTTGGTGTGCACCACGTAGGCGCTGGTGGCAACCTTGTGCATACCTGTGAAGTAGCTTTGCTGTCCAGCAAGATTGCGGCGTGTATGAAGATGCTCAACTACGATGTCGATGAGGATCTGTGTATCGCTGGCGCGCTGCTTCATGACATTGGTAAGATCGACACCTACGAGATCGATGGGCCTGCTGTCAATATGTCTACCGATGGCACGCTGCTCGATCACATCGCCCTGGGCTTTAACCGACTGCAACAGAGCGTCGTTGCTCAGCAGCATCCCGACATCACCAGACTGCTGGGCCACATCATCTTGAGCCACCACGGTAGCAAAGAGTTCGGCAGCCCTGTGACCCCTAAGTTCATGGAAGCATATGTGGTTAACTATGCTGACAGTATCTCAGCTATGATGGACACGCTGCGTAGCTACAATACCAAGGCTGAAGAGGAGCAGCGCCCCGGCATCTTCACTGAGCGGATCTTCACCGCCAGTAACTCCGAGCATCTTCTGCAAAGAGCAGTCTATGCCTTCTTGCAGGAAAAGCCCGAGACGTTGCTGTAAGCCGTAAGGTTTACAAGTCGTAGCTTTCGCAGTATAATAATAGTATGGAGGTATAGCATGGCACACATCAAACAGAAGTGCGACTTCTGCTCTAGACCAGCTATCTACGATGCAAAGACACGCTACGGACCATGGGCATTTATGTGCGCAGAACACTTCGATACACGTGCACTTAAGTTGCCCGGTACATATAGTCTTCTTGAGCCAGAGCCCGTGCTTAAGAAGCTGTGTAGTGTCTGTGGCGTAGAAAAGCCACTGTCTGAGTTCTACAAATACCGTGATGGCCGGGGTGTTGAGCGCTATCGCACTGAGTGCAAGGCGTGTAATCTAGCTGCACGCAAAGTACAGCGATTTAAGAAAGGGTGATATGTAAATGACAGAGGGTAAGAAGTGCCTTATCTGCGGTAAGAGCATTACTGATCGAGCAGGCAATGCTAGGTACTGCGTAGACTGTGCAAAAGCAGTCCGTAAGGGCTACTTCAAAACTACCAGCAAGAATGTCCAGGACATTAAGAGAGCACACAGAGTCAACTATCGTAAGGAGCTTGAAGCTCGCGATACTGTGATGCGGCCTATCAAGGAGAAGCGCACCAACAGCCTGCAGACCGGCAACGACTACGTGTATCTTATCTGTCCGTCGTGTAACTGTGTGCTCAACAAGAGTGACCGCTTCTGTAGATTCTGTGGCCAGCGTTTGAAGGAGGATGATCGTATTGGCTTTGAAGAGATGTAAGCAGTGCGGAATGCTAAAGGAAGATAGTTGCTTCCGTCCGTATACATACAGCCGTGGCAAGAGTGAGCCGAGCAGATACCGCATCTGCAGAGACTGTGAGAGCATCAACACCGCGTACCGGCGCGCCCGCGAGCAACTCGATAAGGGTGGTCTATCCATGGTAGAGAGCAGTCAGCTCAGTGAGACTGTTTCTAAAATTCTGCAGCTGTACAGAGCTCTTGAGGCAAAGGGCCTTCAGGTACCTGAGTACGGCAGTAAGAAAAAGAAGCCGACGGCAGAGACCGCTGTTGATAAGCTGCTCGCCTTTTATGGGCAGCAACCCCAGGAGCAGGCGCGGCAATCTACTGTCGACATTCCTACGGAGATCGATATTCCCGAGGACCTCAATATCTGGCTCACGCAGGATGTCAATGAGTGGGTAGAAAATGGACTTAGTCCTGAATACCTGCAAGAAACCGTGTACGAATCGCTTAAAGCTAAGTATCGTCCGCAGCTTGGGTACGATTCTGAGCGTGGTTTGCCAATCTATGACGATACTTTTAAGGAGGTCCTCAACCAAATTCTCCGGCGCTTTGATGATTACGAGGACAGCATGGAGGAGGATATAAGTGAGTGACTATAACACGAGGATTCTTGTGTTTGGGGCGGCTGCGAAAGTAGCTGCCGCAAACCCTGATTGCATCACTGGTTTTTCAGTCACGTGCGACCCAAGAGGCTTCAGGGTAGCTTTTGAGAGCTATGACGGTACTACTCTGTATCGCAGTCCAGTATATATTTCCGAGACTGAACTTGTCTGCATGAGTAAACCCGAGCTACTTATAGAGCACATGCTGCGCCTGCGGGTCGAGTCACATAGGAGGCGACTGCATGGGAAAAAAGAAGAAAATCAAGCATCATGTGAAGAAGGCCTGCAAGGACATGATAGTGCACGAGTTTGCAGACCGTGTGCGACGCCTCTGGCCGGATCAGAAAATCTACGACGAATACCACAGACCGATATCTCAGGAGTTGATTGATACCTGCGCGCAAGATATGCTCGATGACGTGATTGCTGTACTGGCACCGCACTTCAGAAAGCCTACTAATGAAAAGATTGCGCGCATCCTGCATGACTGGTATGATAACCAGGACACTGTAAACACGCGGAATAAGGAAGATAAGCAGGAGGCTGCAGATGAACAATGTACCGGTGGACAAGCTGCTTGCCACGTTCAATGAGATAGAGCGGGCAAAGAAAGCTGGCACCTATGTAGTCAAGTGTCCTGCATGTGGTAGCATCATGGACGTGCACCCTAACGCTGATTGCTTTGCGCGATGTACCAATGAAGAGTGTGGTATGATTATCCGCGCATAAGAAGGGAGGTCGTTCTGTTACGGAAAACCGTAGTGGAACGGCCTCCTTCCTTATTTCTATATATATGGTGTACATATCGTAGTTTTTGCAGTATAATATTTATAATAGAGGAGCGGCATGAGGGCTGCTTCCTGGACTTGAAAGGAGTACAATATGGAAAAGAAAACTACTGTTCATCCCATCTTCCTGACCCTTGAGCAGCTTGAGCTTGTGCGGCAGCTCGTTAAGCCCAGCATCGAATATGATGACGACGGCGACATGAACATCTGGGCAGAAGACGAGAACGCCATGAATGCTGCGCAGATCTACCGGCAGACTGAGATTGCTAACAAGATTGAGCTGCAGCTTGCGTGGCTCACCGTTTACGAGGTGCATCGTGCACATGGCGGCGAAGAGGAAGGTGGCTGGGGCTACGATCATTGGGACATGCGTGAGACTGAGCCATTTGATAACATTGAAGGTCTCGTACATGCCTTCAATAAGAAAGTGGGTGAGCTTGCCGAAGAGGTGTGCATGCCGCTCGAAGAAGCGATCGACAAGCTGCTCACTATTGAGGAGCTGGACAAGCTCCGTCACAACATCTACACCTCGTTCACGTACCTCAAGATGGAGCGCTTCAAAGACGACGCCTACAACTCTGTCTATCTGGTCATCGAAGTCACGCCCGGTTCCGAAGCTACTCTGTACAAGCCCGTGTGGCGCTAAACGAAAGGAGAATGAATCATGTCTACTAACTTTTCTGTTGAGCTGACCAAAGAAGAACTCGAGACTCTGAAGAGCCTGTGCCCCAAAGGTTCCGCGCTCCAGCGCTCTCTGCAGATGGCCACTATTGCTGCGCCTATTCCGCTCTCTGTTAAGACCTGGAGAGCTGCCTGCAACTTCGCGGACAACTATTCTACCAATAGCATCAAGGAGCCTCTTTCTTGGGCCGAGCGCCTGAAGAGCAATGCTGACCGCCTGCTGCACCAGTGGAACAGCAACGAGCTACTGTACAACACTATTCTGGCCAATCCCGCTTATCCCTTCGCATTCTCGTTTGATGAGTGCGCGTTTAGCAGCTGGTTCGAATTGGCCAGTGATCGTGTCACACTTCTGTTGTTCATCAAGCATCTCAACGAGAGCGAGCGCCGCAGCATTGAGCAGCATCTCCACGGCATCCCCGATGAGTTGGATCTCCGCCAAGCTATTAGCTACGCATGTGACCAACTGGACGCTGCCCATATGCACGATGTGCCGCAGATATGGCGTGCAGTTATCTTCAAGACCACAGGTGACGAGGAGGGCTGGATCTAATGTACTACTGCTTGACGTGCGAGAGCCTGTTCGACGAGCCTGCTGAGCGCTATGATCCCGTGGACCCTTCCCGCATCGAGCTTGTGTGTCCGAACTGTGCAAGCATTGACTACGTAGATGAGGAGGAGCTTGACTAATGTGGATTCATTACATCGTTAACGTAGGTACTGGTGAGGCGACCAATGACATCCATGTGGACGATGATGCCACCGAGGCCGAGATTGCTGAGGCCATCCTCGACGACCTGTACGATGTCCGTTATATCAAGATCCCTGATGATAAGTACTGAGAGGAGTGTGGCTGATGAAAATCCTGGAGGTTGTTAAGATCAATAACCGGTTTGGTTTCGTAGTTGACGAGGCCGCGCCGCTGGTCTACCGCGAAGAGTTTGTGTTTGACCAGGCGTTCAAGCGCACCGAGCATATGCTCATTGGCGAATCCACTGACGGCCGTATGGACTTCCTGGTGCATCACAACTACGGCAGCATGAAGGCCTTTGCCGGTCGCGAGCTGCATATCCAGATGGAGGACGGGACCCAGCGCACCATCAAAGATGTGTGGTGGTCTGAGGGCTCCTCGGCCTGGGCTGCTGAGCACGGTGTTGAGCTGCGTGGCTTCAGCTACAGCACGCTTGATGGCATGATTGACTGCTGCGTGTTCTATGCAGGGATCATGCGTGAGGAGAGGCTTCAGGAACTCATCAACGAGTTCCACGAGACGCACCCTGACTACACTCCGTGGGACCACGACGCCTGGCACGACCACTGCCGCGCCCTCCGCAAAGCAAATACCAGAAAGGAGAAGAAGTAATGAACAGTTATAAATGCCCGGTTTGTGGCTTTGGGTACTCCGGCCCTGTGAAGCCTCTTAGCTGCCCTGTCTGTAACAGTGAAATGCTTAGCTACTCTGACTACAAGCTACAGGCTTCTTCCCAGCGAGGCTGCGTGTATACCTGTAACAGATGCGGCGCCAAACTTACTGAAGAGACTGTTCGCAAGAACCACTACACTTGTCATATGTGCGGCGGCACCAGTCTCAGGTTCCCAGTAGTTAAAGCTATCGGTGATTCTACCTGGCTTACCGATGTGTCTGAGACCAAGGCCTGGAACATGGACGAAGAAGATGCCCTGGTAGACCGCGAGGGCTTCGTCCACAACCTCGGTGTGCTGCTCACTCAGACGCGTGAGGACGTGGTCAAATGCGAGCTGGTGGACAGAGGTGACACAGTGGTCATCACATTCAAAGGCGGCGGCACTCGCACTGTGAATGTGCACGCTGACAGCTACGCTGCCATTATCCGCGACGTCATGAAGCAAGTTTAAGGAGGTACGACATGAACGAAGAAACTTTCAAGCGTGCGAGCGAGATTCAGATCACGCTGCGGCGCATCGACAAAGTCATCGAGGCAGCCAGTGAGCGAGGCAGCATGGTTATCAATAGTGAACACTTCTCCATCAAGCATCCTCTCGGCGCCGCCGTGCTCACGGAGGTGGAGAAGTACAAGCTGCAGCTTACCGACGAGTTCAACAAGCTGTAAGGAGGTAGCTATGCTCATTATCTGTCCTAAGTGCCACAAGCACATCGACGTCTCCCCTATCCTGCCGCTCGGCACCGAGTTGACGTGCGGTAGCTGCGGTACTGCCTACGATCTCATGACAGCTATCGCAGAGCTGCACAATGCCCGCCCCACCAATCATACAGTCTTTGTACACGGGGCTTTCGTCTATGTGTGTACCGACTGTGCCGCGCACACCACGATGATGCTTGACATGGGTGTGGAAGAGATATGCAACCCGCGTCTGGTCTCTGGCAAGTCGCAGCGCTCCCACAAACCCTCGCCCTTCACCATCGCTTGTCCTCAGTGCGGCGGCTTCGCCACTCATACGCAAACCGTGTGGTTCGAAGCCCCGAGGCCCCTCACTGTTGGGCGCAATGTGTTCCTGTATGATCCTGACCACAACTGTGGACGCGCTGTCTACAACTGGCAACCTGATGAAGGAGGTAAAAACAATGCCTAACTACAAGTATATCTGTCTTGACTGTGGCTACCAGTTCGATGAGCCTCGCAAGTACACTGAGACCCATGGCCTCGACACCCCGCCCTACGAGCATATGAGCTGCTGCCCGGTCTGTGGCGGTAGCTACGACGAGGCTGTCGAGTGTGCGGACTGCGGCGAGGTGGTGCCTATGTCCGAGGCCCAGGAGCTGCACAACGGCGACTGGCTCTGCGAGAACTGCTACGATGACAGAGGGGTGTGACGGATGTATACCACAATCCCGCACTCCGCATACCATCGGGCCTTCAGCGGCAGCATCGAAAGCGACAAGGACCTGCGCATAGCCTTTGAGTGTCTGCAGTACGCACGTAGCTATGCTCACTTCCTTGTGACCACCAAGCGCACGCCACCTGGTATGACTGTCACCACAGCTACCAGGCATGTCAAGCAGCACATCCGCTCCAGGATCCAAGAGTACTACAACACATGCAACCGCTTCTCAGTCCAGTATCTCTGCAGAGACAAGGAGCTTGTGCTCTACAAGGTAACCTTTAACTCTCGCTACTCTCGAGAGGACGCCGCAGGAATGTTGTATGGCTCGTGGGACAGGCTGCTGCCTCCCGGACGCACCATACGTGTCAAATGGGTCAAGCGCGCCACCTCGCCGCAGCACATCGCCTACGTGTGGCTCTATGATCCTTACTATCACATTAAGCATTTCACCAACTAACTACTAACCACTGATTACTGACTATTCACCACTGACCGAAAGGAGCTACTCACATGTCTGACTACACCACGCCTATCCTGTATATGCTCAAGCGCCCCGGCACCCCGCGCCCCTGGCTCATGTCTGAGACGCCTGCTCTATTCTCGCTGGCCAACATCGGTAGCTACAACCAGCGACTGGTCAACCAGCTGCTGTCTGTGTGTCGCGAGATGTCCCACGACATCGCGTTCCTGCCTCTCCTCACCCTGCCCAGCCTGAAGGGCATGGAGCACCAGGAAACTCTCTACGCGAACAGTGAGCCCTACTACACCACAACCACGCTTGACTGCGAGGACTTCGCAACCCGTCAGCCCAGCGCCGCCGAGACTCAAGTGGTCAATGAAGCTATCGCTGCCATTCAGTACTACCAAGCCGTCCCTCTACTGAGTCTCACCTTCACTATCAATATGCTGAATCGGGCCATGGAGGAGCTGGAGGTCTGCTCGGACGCGAGTGAGTGCCTCGAGGCGGAGACGGACACCTACGGCAAGGCTGTCTGGCGTAGCTCGTCTGAGACCGCTGTCTACTATGGTTTGTCTGCTGATTCTACCGAGTATTGGGCAGCTATTGATCTTCTCCAGGCGTCCGTTCATGCCTACGCAGCCGATAAAGAAATCGCGCTGGACATCTGAGCGCTGCTGCTACGCCTCACTTCTCCGTTATGGTATACAAACCGCGTTCCGCGTGATATAATATACGTATAATAAGAGAGCGGTGAGCGTCGCAGGAACCCATCGCCTACCTTGAAAGGAGCTACCACAATGCATCAGAAACCCCACGAGACTTTCTTGAACGTCCTGGCTACCATCATCTTTGGTATTCCGCTCTTCCTCTTCTACACCCTCAAGCTCATATTCACGTGGCTGAGCTACACGCCGCTGTTCTGGTGGATGGCGAAGCACCCCAACTACACCAACAGTGTCAAGAATACCAGTGGCTACTGGATCATGGTGGCTGGCTTCATCATTATGATGCTCGTTGCAGGTGCTATGTGCTCGTGGTACCATCTCCACTGCTTATAATTATTCGTCAAAACCGTATAAAGATTCAAAATCTACACCGTCTGCTGTGAGATCACGGCGGGCGGTGTATTTTTCTACCCTCACCACTCCCTCCGCAGCCTAGTTGGCGCTCCCCGCCGTGCCGCGGGTACGAAAATATGCCTCTACGCTGGTACACGGCGCCGCCGCGACCCGGCGCCCACTGAAAAGTCGTACGAATGGTTGTACGAGCGCCCGGCCGGCCATAAATCTGTAAGCTGTAAAACTGTAAAATCTGTAAAATCTGTAAGTTCTGTAATGTTTCGGGGATATATAGGGTTTTGTAAAAATGGAGCTCTCTGCATTTTTGTCTACCATGAATAAGTATGAAAATCTACTCTCTTGGTATATCAATCAATCTATGTATAAGTATTCATATTTATAACTATATTTATATAAGTATATTTATATCTATTATATTATATGTATTATTA